>Ga0209367_1003583_pt1 | contig 21151 bp, 13 predicted proteins | sample WorMetLIZISLAND2_FD_187412 | JGI IMG/M metagenome (GOLD analysis project Ga0209367, IMG submission 187412) | Marine gutless worms symbiont microbial communities from Max Planck institute for Marine Microbiology, Germany - Olavius geniculatus... ...
GGGCAAAAGGAGAGGGACAAAAGGAGGGGAGGGAGATGAGGCCTCTTAATTGAAATTTCTGGCTATGCCACTGGCTGTAAGGTGGGTTCACAACTGATACAACTTTTAACTTTTTTTGTCTGTATTGTATACATGTGTATCAGCAAAGCGTGTGTTGTGTGCGGGGTAATGTGATATGCAGTGAAGAAAGCGACGTCGATGAACGACAAGTTGCGGCAGGTGGTCGCGAGTCAGAAGACTGTCATCAGTGAGCAGTCATCACAGCTGGGTCGACTGCAGCATGACCTGACACGTACCCACAGCACACTCAATCAGCTGCGTGCTGAACGACAATGTCAGGACACCGAGAACGCCCAGCTTATCAACACACTGCACCTTCAGATACATGCTGTCAGTAGACCATTAACTTTTTTGTGCTTTTGTCTGTCTTACATGAGCCACATGATGGGTATTGTTCGTCTGTCCCTTCAGCAGTAAAGTAGGAACCGGGGCTTCATGTGGTTCACTGAACCGCCCAGGGCTCCCGAGCTGACTCTGGGGCATCGAATGGTGACACAAAAATAAATGCATCAAAATTCTTGGCAGCAGTTTTCCTTCTTCTAGGCACTGTTTGTCCGTGGCACCTTCTGCATCCGGTGCTGCCCTTTTGACCATTCTTGAGGGCATTTTCCTGTCCACAGCCTGGGACGTGGGTGGTCGTTGTAGTGCCCCATCGAGTCTGTGAGTCTCACTCTAGCAGACAGCACCTCTAGCACCAAATATAAATCAATTCAAATCACTAATTTAAATCACTTGACTAAAATTGCATCACCCTGCACTGTTGTAGTAAATACGTATTACCGGTACTAAATAAAGGTTGTGTTTAAATGAATTTGTTAGTTGTCCACTGTTGGTCTGTTTCAGGGTGAAGAGAAGAGCAGAAGCTTAACGGCACAGTTTAGCGCGAAACAGGATGAACTTCAAGTAGATAAATCTGTAGCATTTTACCAAAGTCACCGTCTTTTTGCTTGATATATAATCAAATGTAGCATGTTTTCAGTGTAAATAACAGTTTTTGGTGCTAAATTCAATAGAATATTTGTGAAATTTTTGAGTGGATGAGGCTTCTGTAAAATAGTGTAAGTCCAAATGGTGCCTCTAATTGCAGCAATGTCACAGTGGTACCCAATGGTGTTAATTAGAACTGTCAAATTAATGCATTAATTAACGCATTAATGCGTTAAAAAAGTAACGCGCCTTAAAATAATCAACACACATACGTACAGTTTCAATATTCCGTTAAACTGTGGTTATTTGACAAACGAATGAATTCAAATAACTAAACTGTAGTTGCCGTTCTATCACTACTGTAAATTAATAATTATTTTGACGACAGGCTAATGGATTTCTATGCTAGCTATGATGGCATTTATTGTTGATTATACATTTAAAATCTGTTTTTAACTTTCTATATTTTACAGGCGGGGCCCTCCAAATGTCGCGGAACCCGGAGTAACTTACCCCTTTCTACTCCCCTTCTTGATGGGCCTGGGTGCGTTAATAATGCGTTAATTAATGCATTAAAAAGTTAATGCAGTGCGTTAATGCATTTTAAAAATTAACGCTTTGACAGCTGTAGTGTTAATAATAAACATAATAATAACATTAGGGCTGTGATTGTGGAATTTACTTTGGTTATGTTTGAAATGTTATTTGCCGGTTTTGCCATCCATAGTTTATTGAATTTATTCACCATTGCCAATGTTATATTAAATCTTCGCTTTCTGTCCATCGTGCATTTTCAAAATACATGAATTCCTCCACCTGCTCTATATAGCTTTTTATTTTTCTTCCACTTACTCTAGTTTTTCATTCAGCAGCTTTATTTCCTATGTCATTGTAAGTAAAATATTTATATAGCACCAATGGTCGAAATTCAAATTTTAGGCAGTGGCATGTGAGTAACTAGACATTTTAATATGCAGAAGCGCTAAGGTGAGATTAAAAACAGGATTTAAAAATAGCAAGACTGTCAGATGAGCAGACGTGCAGCGGAAAAGAATTCCAATTATTAGGTGATGATACACCAAAAACCCCAAGAGGCAAAAGATCTGGAACAGGAAGGTATCTCTGTCATCCAGTTGTCGTGACCTTTTTCTCAGCGTTGATTTTGAGGCCTAAAAACTGAAAAGATCTTGGAGGCGCTGGTAATTGTTTGACTGTGTGTAAACTGTCTGATGCAGAAGTCGGCGGGACTGCTGCAGGACGTGCACGCGCTGGTGGGCCGGCACATGGCCAGCATGGACGCACAGCAGACTGACATCAGCCGACTACAGAGCGAGCTCACAGAGTCAGAGCACAGATACACGGGCGTCATGAGACAGCGAGATGACGCCGTTAACGACGTCAAGCGTCTACAGCAACTCAATCAACAGCTGGCTGCACAGCACGCCATAGATGTATGAACATTGTCATTTCACACAGTAATTTGTTAAGGGACGACTGAAAATGCAGGACCACGAAAATGATGGACCAAATCGCATGGCGCCAGAAATAAGAGTTGGGAGGGGCAGACTGAGATGATGGGTGGCCAAAAATCAAAGCCGAAGGCCAGGAGCGAGAGAAGGGTTTTTACTTTTGTTTTTTTCACTTTATCGGTCTTGTGTATGTTGCATTTGTCAGCATATTGTAAGTGAACATGATGTCATGATGGTTGGCTTGGTGACATAACAGCTAACAGACATTGGACTTGCGATCGTTAGGTCATGGCTTCAGCTTTCCATTTGGTTGCTATATAACCAACCTCCAAGGTCAGCTCAGCCTTCTCTTCCTCTAGGGTAGGCAGCTGGGGCAGGAATTATGGCAGGCCACATTCACCTGTGTTGGGTGGCAGGTGACACTGTGTGATCCCATATGACAGGTGACGCTGTGTAGCTCTGAAATGGGTTATCATTAGGAGCTATGGACACCCTCTAACCGTTAACCTTTCGTGATGATGAGTGATGATGATGTTGATGACGATGTGAGTAGATGGAAGAAATGAAAGGTCAGCTGGCAGCATCTGAAGCCAGGTGCAGTGATCTGCTGGTAGGCAAGGCAGACTTGTCAGAGTTAAATTCACAGCTGACATGCAAGAACAGCAACCTGTCTGCCGAGATTGATCAGCTCAAGGTTATTCCGTGTTTTCTTGTGTTATGCTGCTACGTGGTATACAAATAAAGTATAGGCTGAAATGTAACTCATTTCTTATGTTTGAAGCGGTCAGTTTTCGGCATTAATCAGACTTGTTATATTTTTAATTTTTTTTGTGTTAAAATGCACAGAACAAAGTTCAGAGTGGCACTTGTTCTAACTGGTTTAAACTGCAGTATAAATCACCTTTGGCATATAAATCACCTTTGGCAGAAACATGCCAACTCAGACAACGATTATTGTTGTTACTTTATTATTATGATATTTTTTAAACCTAGGACAAAGTCCTAGGTAGTTCAAAGATAGGAAATAACAATTATTATTTTACAATTATTATTTTTCAAACCTCCAGTACTCAATTCCTGATGGTAAAGTATCAGTAGCTAAGTTAGTAGACCACAGCGGCATTTACTCGGTGGTGAAATATTATTATTATTATTGTCAGATATGCGAAACAATACATTTCTCTTTGACAGCATAATGGTGTTAATTTCTGTCATTCGTGTTGTAGAGCGTGATAAATCGCGTTTGCTGTGATGTGTTGACTCAGACCGAAGCAGGGCTTCACGTTGAACAGAGCACACAGGTCAGTGTAGACCAAGCCGATGAATGGACCCAGTACACCGTCAGCCAATCGGACCAGTCCATCCAAGCCGTCTGTACACGGTTCCCAGTCGCTGTTCAGGTCACCCCGCAGACGTCCAATACTGCAGTCCAGACTTCACCAGTGCTTGTCCCTGAGATGTCTGATACTGCTAGCCAGGCCTCACCTGTTGCTGCTGAGCAGTCAGAAACGTCATTATTTCCTTGTACAGTGAGTAAGAACAAACACAACACCGAGTCTGAAGTTGATGATCATTATAAGGCCGAGAAAGGATCGGTGTACGATAAGCCAATTGCTACTGGCAATTCTCCTGCTGTAAAGCCGTTAATGGAAAATATTGAGGAAATGTCATCGAATATCACTGAGCAAGCCGAAAGGTCGTCGTTAGAGAGCGAGTCTGAAGTTACTGGTCATGAACAAGCCGAAACTGGAGGGTCATCTGTTGTAGTGTACAGTACTGAAGTTGCTAGTAACTCTTCTGCTGCAGAACCGCCGATAAAAACTGTCGAAAGTACACCAAGTCTTACTGATCGTTGTCAAGCCGAGACAGGATCGATGTATAATAAAGAAGTTGCTAGTTCTTCTGATACAGAGCCACCAACGAAAATTGTTGAAGAAACTCGCCCGAGTCTTATTGACTATTCATCACCAAGTGACGAAATGCAAGGTCCGCAGAAAGAGCAGAGTAGTTCTTCAGCACCAGTGACGGCTGTCAGTTCCAGTAGTTTGGCAGCTCAGGCTGCTGCAATCATTTCCACACAGACTGAACATCCACCCAGTCAGAATCCTTTAGCCGACGTTCCGGCTGTAGTACAGAACCAGTCTGCATCTGGTGTGGGCCTTCAGCCTGCGTTCAGCATGAGCACCGGCACAAAGTACATCTACTCGTTCAAACAGCGGCAGACATTTTGTGCCAGCAATCTGATGCCGGAACAATCCAGCGAAATAAGATCTCAGATCTGCTACGGCGGTGAAGCTTCCATGCCAAACGTTCCCACTCCATGGCAAATGCCATTGCATTCTAGCACCATGACCACCCAGACCTTGGCCAACCAGACATCAGTGAATGCTAGACCTGTATTTGAAACCTGTAGTGCAACAAGTGCAGTTGAAAGGGCAAGTGAAATGGGCAGCAGCAGCCATGCTACAGTTACTAACAAGTCAGTGGCTGCAAAACCATTAGTACCCGTGTCAGATGGAGGTGGTAGCAGCAATCAACTGTCAGATAGACTGCAGCGTATGCTTGCACTATGCACTAGTGACAGGGGCTTGGGTAAGTCAAAAGGACGAAACATTACTGCAAGGAAGCTTACTTCACCCGCCTTACTACAATCAGTGTCTGGTGATATAACACATAACACTGCATCACTGCCTACTGGAACAAAAGTCCGCGACTCCAATTCCGCCAGCGTGAGTAGCACATTCCAGTCCACTGCATGCTTCAAGGAGTTGGCTGCCAATGTATCACATCAGCAACAAGCACAGTTTGCAACAACACATGGTATCACAACTGCTATAGATGCCCAGATTTCTGCCACTGATGCTAAAGTTGACTCCGCAAAGTCCGGCACCGGTCACATATACGATGAAAAGGTTTCCGAATCCAAAAACGTGGCTGTAAGTAGCTCAGATAACCAGTTGAGCATTGGAGAAAGTCTGTCAAAACCGACATATTTCAAGAACATTGGTCTACGTCCTGTCAGCAGTGGTGATAAGACCATCCCAAGTACTGGTGGTAGCCCAGCCACTGTCATGTCAAGCCCGTCAAACAATGCCGACGTGAACACTAGAGCCGAGAATAGAGCCGAGGGTGGGTGCTGTAATAATAAGGAACCAAAGTCTGTTGGACTGGATGGCAACCAGGTAGTACCAGGTGAGTCTAGTGCAGCACAAGGGCGAGGCAGAAGGTCACTGTATGTCTTCAGAGGTCCACTGATGGAACTCGATGCAACAACACTTTCACAGTCCAGTAACAGCGCCAAGTCACCTGCAGCCAGTACTGGCAAATTGGCATATGCCAAGTTGGGGGAAACTGTAGCCGCAGCACCTGTTAAAGCCAGTGCCAGCAAGTCACCGTATGCTAAGCTGCACCGCTCGGATTCTACCGAGTCCGGCGCCAGGAAACTGCCAGCAATGCTGATGGGTAAGCTTACATGTATGTTCTCATTGTCACTGTCCCCATCAGTTTCCTTGCTTATAGACGTTTTTACGCGCGAAAGTAGCTACTGCTTTCAGCGCGTCTTAGCCATCGCAATTCTGTCCATCTGTTCATCATGCAGGTGAATCAGTCAAAAACGGTGCAAGCTACGACCACCAAATCTTCATCGTCGGCTGCCTGGAAGACTCTAGTTTCAGGAACTGTAAAGCTTTTACATAAATTCGAAGGGGGTCATCCCGAACGAGGACGCTAAATGAGAGGGGGTGGGCAAAATGTGCGATTTTTGGCCAATAAGTTGCTGTATCTCAGTAACGGTGCGAGATAGGGCCTAAGTTACTATTAATTACTAATAGGAAATCATACACTGTCTCTCAATTGGCGCCGAATGCAGTGACCTTGAATGACCTTGAACGCCAAAATAGGGGGTTTTATGGATTTTTTTGGCGATTTTGGGCTGCGACACAAGTCTATATCATTCACAAAGTGGTGCCACAGAACTATCGTTACGCGATCTAGATATAGAATTTGGTATTTGTATATTAACTTAGTGTGAACACCCCAGTTTTCAGCTAAACTACTGAATCAGAACTGCTATAGGCTTTTGCACATCTTGTGAGCATTAGCTCAAATTTCTTGTCCTTAAATGTTTTGATGCTATGAGATCATGCACATTTTTATCTTCTCATGCAATATTTTCTGTTGCTTGTTAGAACTTGTTCTAAGGCTGCCTGCTGTAAGTGCTGTGGTGAACGTGGCACATCTTGCAACACACTATCGATGTTGCTGCTGCAAACTGTTGTTGGCAAACTGTTTCGCTATATTGAGCAAATAGAATTCAGGACAATATTGATTATTGACGATGATTTTGGTTGCACTGGCTTATACATGTGAAGTCAAAAATATATTAATTACAAAAATAAGAATGCTGAATAACTGGTTATTTTTGCAAATTTCATTTTCCAGTGTACAGTTTCAAATAATTCATACTTATCATTATTGGTGAATATTGCACTTTGTATTTGCTAATGAACGTCACTAATAACGGCTGTAGATTCTGGTCCCCCTGCAAGCAAGAGAGCAAAGAAGGCAGTGGCTATTAGACCAACATTGCAGTTGCAGCTCACAAATGACATTGATGGTAATGCTATTTAGTTTTTTTCGTAGCATGTATCTGTCTTTATATTCTAACCTTCATAGCATGATAAATACAATTTTGTGCATATGTGCCTTCCAGTGATGAATTTGGAACTATTTTACGGTACAAGTTTCAGAATTCCTATCATTATTCAACTCCAAATAGGCCACATTATCAGTTGTTGCTTGTCCATCTCTACATCCGTCCATCTGTCCCATATCGGCTCTCTAACCAGAGAACTAAAAAGCACAGATTTAAAAAAACAAAACTAGAAAATTTGGGGCAAAACCCGATGTGAGTCCACGCGGTGCTGTAAGTCTGAATGGCGGGAAAATTTCCCCAGCAGCAGTCATGTGGCCTGGACTCAAATGCATTAGCATACACAGAATGCTCACTGTCGACTTAGTGTAGTAAACATTAGCCGCGTGATCTCTGGCATTAGTGGACCAAGTTCAATTTTTTCAGTGCGGGAGAGACGGTAGTTGATAATGCCATTTACAGCTTGTCGATATCTTTATCCACTTCAGAGATATTTACAGTCAAAGTCAAAATTTGTCATAAATAGCACCAAAATTTGGAAGTTTTTTGCCCCTTTAAAAATTGTACCCACGTTATGACCCCTACCTAGTAGCACATCAGATGGCAACTTTCATGAGGCTATTGCCCTTGGCGGCAAAGTTCTTGCAGCTAATATGCTAAATTATAAGCCAATTTTTGACCCCCTTTGAAAACAAGATATTTGAGCTAATGCTCATGAGATGCTTGAAAGCCTATAGCATGCCCATGCTCATCTGCATCCGATCATGGTGCAAAATTTCGCAGCGATCAGTCGACAGAGCTTGGAGATCTCACAACTAAAAAAGAATAATAATAATAATGAATGCCAGAAAAATATGTCTGCTACGAAAGCTATCACTTCCAGGCAGACTAATGACGTAAACGTTCTCCAGGGTAGGATTATCTGGTGTGCCAATTTTTAGCTTATAATGTGGATGGCTGCACAAACTGTTGGCATTGGGCCGATAGCATTTTTGAGTTGTATTTAGCATTGTAGTGTCTCATACAATTGTCGAGTTTTCATTATTTTATTATATTTAAATATCCTAATGTCATTAGGAGAAAAAATGTGTCTACTAGTAGATAATTTTGTTATAAGCAATCAGCTGTTGTGTTTTTTGACAGGATGTAAAAGTGCTGATGTGAACAGCGAAGATTTCGTACAAGACTGACTAGACTGTCTGTATAGAGCATGTCCACCAAAGTCCACTTTACATTACAGCTGCCATTTACGACTGGTTCATGTTTTAGTCCAGTAATTATGTTACTTGTTGGTTAATTTGGAAACTGTACTCGTACTCACATTTGTGAGCAAAGACTTGACACTTTTACTCGGAGTTTGTTCATCAGTTTGAAAACTCTGTTTAGTCTAGGTTAGTAATTGATGATGCCAGTTATCAATATCACTGACAATTAACAACAAAGAGTTCAAGATTTCACTTTCTAGCTACATTTATGGTGCTACTTTTTTATGGCCGCTCCTCATAATAGTAAGAACAGGCAATCGTGTTTTACGTTGATTTTTTTTTTAGTGCGTAATCTCAGAGTCCCCCAGCTGATCACCGCAACACTATGACTCACAAAATTTAGGGTGCGGAAGAGGCAAAAAAAGTAATTTCGGACACATTTGACTTTGATAACAAATATGTCAAGAATTCAACAAGACACTGACAACTGAAAAACAGCAGTACAAACCACAATGTCTGACGCTCCAGTGACATAATTTGACGAAATGTGGACAGCAATTCTGAAAATTTGTACCTTAAGAAAACTAACTAGAGTAATCATTGGTTGACTGTGTTATGATGATTTTAACAAGCATGTTGGCACAATACTACTATCAGCATCAAAAATGACAAATACAAAAAAGCAGAAGCAAAACACAGAGATCAGCAGATGATTAACTTGGCATTCTTTGCTAATACTGTACACATAATACTGCTGAGTAAGTTACTATTTACTGTCCACAAATGAACATTCAAGCCACTGATTTATTAGATATTGAAGTCTTATAACTAATGATAACATAACATCTGCTCACAGAGCCATAAATACTGTTATTTCAGGAAAAGTGAAAACAACTAACGAGAACTAACAGAAGTGCAGCAAATGCTTATAGTACTGTCAAAACAAAAAAGAAATGGCACCAAGTTAACTGCTGTCCTGATAATGGCACACATAGCAGCAGATGCTCAAACTCAATACAACTGCCACTCAACAACAGGGTTTGTACACTACAGTCTGAAAAGTCCTGGAATTTGAAAGTATAAATTCCCAGACCTCCAAAAAGCCATGGGACTAGAAAGTCCTGGAAAAATATTATAATGTCCTGGAATTTTACCAAAGTTAATTGCGTTAACCAGTTTGCTAAGTGAAGGTAATAACTGTGGCCCGAGTCCATTAACATGTTGAAAACATAAACTATGCTCACAAATGTTGTCCGTTTTATCAAAAAGTGTAATATTTCGGTCCTAAAACCCCTGAAATTTTGTTTGCTTTCTGAGTCGTGGAAAGTCCGGTGAAACAAGGCAGGCAAGTCTGTAGAAACCCTGCAAGCGGAAACAACTGTAGACATCTAGGTAATCTCATGGCATCAGAGATGGTGAGCTGCTATTAACTTGTTCAGAGTTGCACGGGTCAGCTCATCAATAGCAGTATGAAGTGATGTAACATTTTCTGTCAACTCTGTCTGGTTCCACTGCGCTTCAACTCTCCTTGCTACAAACAATTAACATGACAGCAACATTGACAAACAAGCATCAGTCAAAATAAACTATCCTGGAGTGAACAGTCAAAAAAATCTATACATATAACTTTCCAATAAATACTGAAGTATTAGTTAAAAAGTGGCCTACTTCAATAGTACAGTAAACGGTGTTTCATAAAAAGGCACCCTTTTTGTTTTTTTATAACTCAGTTGAATGGTGATCAATTTGCATTAAATTTTTACCAGATGTAGCTGAAGAAATACTAATTCAAAATATTTCAACAAAATGTGGCCGTTAGTTAAATATTCTTTGCTAGTCGTGACGTAACACTAACGTCATAATGTGTTGCAAGTACAAACTGGCTTGTCTCAACTGATTCTGTCAGTTGCTATACTGCTTCGATGGTGAACTTTATCATGTTCACTGATGAAAAATGTTCATCGTATTAGCACTAAGCAACACGGAGGAATAAAATTAGGTGTGCCATAATCCAAAAAACTCAACCATCTTGCAAGTAGTGCATGGCTGCACGCGGGTGCACTGGCTTGCAGGAAGGTGTAAAAGTTAAGCTATCCCCACAAGTGTGTTAAAGTGATCGTTTTGGGCGTTTTTTGGCTACAATGTCAAAACTTAACAACAGTTTGCCATCAATGAACCAGATAAAGTTCGCCATCAACGCAGGGCAGCTATTCAGCAAGTCTGTCAGCACCTGTTGCGACAAGCCACTTTGTACTCGCGGCACACTATGATGTCAGTATTACATCACAACTACCAAAGAATATTTAACTAACAGCCATATTTTGTCCAAATATTTTAAATTAGTATTTCTTCAGCTACATCTGATAAAAATTTTGTGTAAATTGATCATCATTTCCACACTGTGGTGGTGGGGCTTTGCACCGATGACCCGAAAGATTTCTGAAATCTGGAGGGTAGAAGCTAACTAAGAGCTGACCAAACCCATGAGAGCAGATTTGCTACACGTTACCAGTTCTTTTGTGCTGGTTTCGGCTTCACAGCTGACTACGGCTTTACAGCCATCTATTTACGGCTTCACAGCCATCTATGACTTTATAGCCGTTACCTGTAACCTTGTGGTTACATTCGGGGACGTGCATTGGACCGAACTGATATGGCCTCAGCACTGGGCAGGTGTAAGAGCCTGCCCACCCCGGAGGTAAGTTAAGGTAAGGATCATCATTTGACTGAGTTATAAAAGAAACAAAAAAAACAAAAAGGGTCCCTTTTTATGAAACACCATGTATATAATGTTAAGTAAAATGTATCACCAGCATCTGAGTCAATATGTACTGCTTACACACAATAAAACTGAATACTATATGCCAAATTCATACTGTAAAAATTTAATAAACAAATATTCATGCAAGACAGAAAAAGGTCCCAGCAATTTACAAACTAGAAAAATATGCCGGCCCAGTGACGCTGTGCGGCCATCTGCCTAGCTTTAACCCTGACCTTTTGAAAGGGCTACTCCAGTTCACACCGATCTAGTTATTTCTGTGACATTTTTTAAGAGTTAAAAGCTCACACAAAACAGAAGTTGCAGCCTATTAAAGTGGCCATATAAGAAGACAAGAGGAATAAAAGCAGAGTTCAGTCAGTTGGGAAGCAAACAAACGTGTTCGTGAAAAAAGATCAAGTGTATACAAACCGTTGCTGTCCAATAATGCTGTGAAATCTGGAGTGGTGTGATCATTCAGCACGACAGCAGAGCATATGTCAATAATTGGCCGCAGCTTGGAGACACAAAGCTGTAGTTCGCTGGTTATGGCACAGGTGTCTGCTGATTGAGTAGTACCGGCGTCACTGACTCGCTGGTTCAGTGTCACCATGTATTTCTCAAGCAACGACTCGTGACTGCTGGACAGCTACACAGTACCAATAGCACAAAACAAGTATACACGGACTGAAAAGCAGAGAAAGTTTTAAAAGTATAACGAAACATGGCTTAGCACACAAATAACATAACCTATCTGTGAAAAAATCAGAGTGCTAACAGGCACATGTGGCTTTAAATTTGACTGCTTAACTGCCAATATTTTTCCACTGGTGCCATATAAAGTTACCTTTGTCTACACTGACTGTTTAAAAGTATTAACTCTGGTCTGAGTCAAGTTTTTTTTGGCATCAGCAACTAGCTAAGAGATATTCAATGACAGCAGCTATTCTACTGGTGAAACTATCACAACCTTTGCACGACTGAATTCACAATAAATAATTGATCCACAGTAAGTACTGAGCTCATCTACAATTCAGCAGAACACACCTCTTTCAGCATCTGTTTCAAGAACCTCAGCTGCTTGTTTTTCCTGAGTACCTGCTGATGTAGTGACAAGACATGGAAAGGTGGACAGTAATCAGTAACAGTATGCTGTAACTGGTCTTGACGTGGGGACGAACCAATCAGCTGTGACAGATCCTCTATACCCACTCCTTCATCAGTCTCAGTAACACTAGCACTTGTGCTGCATCCATTAGAACTAACCAATGTCTGAATGCACACAGAACAGACTTCATATATACGCTAGTAATAATACACATACCAGGTGGCACATGAAAAAGTAGAATATGCATGCTTTACATAGTTATTTGCTAAATTATGATCTCGGAAATGATCAGCATCAGTCAATGAAATGAAATGAGGTCATGTTAACATTTTTTTGATCAGATGTATAAGTAGCGTTAACATTACATTATATAGCTTTCTGAATGTGTGTGACATACACTAAACAAAAATTAATAAAAACGAAACGAAAAAATAAAAACGAAACATTCTACTTATTTTGACCATCTTGTAGCATAAAACACCTGTATCTACAAAATAACAAAGTAGCTCTTCTACAGATCGTTCTTCTGGAATAAACATAATAACAAACTAGAACTAGGGCTGTACCGAATAGTAGATTTTACTATTCAGCCAAATAAGAATAATTTATGATATTATTCGGCCGAATACAAATACAATACGAATAGTTGATGCAAGTTCAAACATATTGCACAATGCCCTGGTTTCATCGCAGTGCGGTGAAAAATTTCCAAATTTACAAAACTTTCATTTTGTAATTTGTATTAATGTCAAATGAATAATACTAACAAGAGATTAGTGACACTAATAAAATATCACACAGCAGACTCTTGACAATGAGCTCACTAGATGGTTAAGGAAATGTCATCAAGCATCACGTGGGCATTATGCTTCTAAGACAACAACTGTCTAAGGTTAAATGAGGGAACAACGAGCGGTGATAGCGCAGTGCTTATTATTTATATTCAGCCGGTTTTTGACATTACTATTCAGCCGAATACGAATACACTATTCGGCCTAATATTCGGGCTGAATAGAATACGAATAGAATATTCAGTACAGCCCTAACTAAAACTGTAACAAAAATCACCATCAGTACATGTCAAAGTCAATGTTACTAAACTCCGCTCCATAATTACATCATCAAGGTGACAAGCATATAAATCAAAGTTTCATGCTTGGATACAGCAGTCCATTTACTGTCAAGAACAATCTTCCAAACTATGTCTATAGCAGCATGCACTCATTTTAATTCTGGATGTGGCCAGCTCAAACTTTTCATTTTACTATCATACTGAGTATATTCAAGATTACTTACCACTTAGGTGTTACACACATTACTCACTTTCTTTAATAAAACTGTCACAAAAAACGCAGCACTCACGTTTTCGGAGGAGACACTGGAGGCACTTGCATCAGCTGCTTCAAGCCCTGCTGACGTTGAACCATCCAGATCCATCTCACAGGAACCGAAGTTCATCAGCTGATCTGACTGGAGACTTACTGGCATGTCACTGACTGCTTCACCAGCAGAACTTGCCTGACAGTGCAAACACACACGTATCACACAACCAAGCAAGTGGACAAAAATAAAACATCGAACATAACTCTACATTGCACAAATTTTATCTGATGTAGAAAGCAACTGAATTTTGTTATACACAAAGAATGAGTGACAGGAAAAAAGAGAAGCAGTGTATTTAGCCCACGAGAACTGGTTACGTTTTCAACGTATACAGCTAACTACTTCCCTCAACAAAAGATAAAACAAGAAATCTGAGCTAATGCTCATGAGATGCGCAAGAGCCTATTGCAGTTCATATTCGCAGGCAATCTTGGTCTATCTCCATCCATTTCGTCACAATTCACTCTACTGCAGCCAAAAATCGTAAAAAAAACTCACTAAAAACCCCAATTGTGGGGTTCAAGGTCATTCAAGGTCATCAATGCTAATTCCACTAAAAAGCTGATCGCCAGCGCTTGTTATAATAAGCAGCATATCCTTGCCTATCTGCAACAGTTTTTACACCAGGAAAGCCAATAGTGGAAAAATAATGCTTTTTCTAGATGAATAACCCTCTTTGACACCCGCATGCGCAAGCCTCCTTGAATGTAGGAAATCGGGAATTAGACTGCTAAAATCTACATTCAATGGTGAAAATTACATATGCAGGTTATCTTGGTCTACCTCCAGCAATTTCAGCGCAATTCACTCTTGAAATGTGTGTTGCAGCCTGAAAATCACGAAAAATTCACAAAACCCCCTATTTTAGGAATTCAAGGTCATTGATATTGACACCATTAAGAAGCTCTTCGCCAGTGCTTGTTATGATATGCAGCATGTCTGTGCCTATCTGCAACCATTTTCATGCTAGACCAGCCAATAGCGGTAAAATAACGTCTTTTAGGGGGGGTGGCATGCTCCTCTTCCCCCCCTCGTTCGAGGGGACCCCATCACCCAGCAGCATGAAATTTGGTCACAAAATACCAGAGACTCTAAGCTATCATATGGTGAAAATCAGAAGTCTCTAATAATACTTTGTTTCTAAGACTCAGTCATGGCAGTCGGTATATTTTGTGTTTGCAGTGTGATGGCATGGTATAATAACCTCTAAGATTTTCCCCCTCATGTGCCATTCTAAATAGGGACCACACAATCTTGCTTCATCGAACTACTTATTATATGGCTGGGCAATCAGAAAAGAAAATTTTTCCCAATTTTTTGGCATGTTAATATCTGGACCATCAATGCCAAACAGTGACAAACACGAGACTAGTCAAAAAGCATTAGCACAGGCCTACTGCTGGCAAACAAACCACCAACCACCACCCACAGACAACAATGAAACTAATCTTGGTGCAGCATTAAGTTCAGCAGAAAGCAAAAAGTTTCTGAACAGAAATATGCAGTAAAAGCATTAAAAAAGTTAATATGACATGACACCAAGACCACTACAAGCAGATTCACAATTTCACTGCATTAGTAGTATACATATACATATATATTTAACAAATCAGACAAAGGAACCACGAAATATAATCAGAAGTGAAAGTGAAAACTCAAACAATGTTGCCAAAGCTGAGTTACTGGAGAAATAAATGCCAGGCCACTCAACTTCCCACCACCACATCTTTTTACCTGATACACACTGTCAGTCATAGCTGAAATGTATATACAGTTAAAATACTCTGTTACCAGTACAGGGAATAACGCATAAAATCTATCATTCATTTCATTTACAAGCCAGACAGAAAAAAATGGACAGAATATGATAACAAAAACCAAAGTGAACTGAGACTAAGTAGCATTGGTGTGAACATATTGTTTAGTTGTATCGGATCAGCAATAGTACAACTGAATAAAGCATTGCTAAGTTCCTATCACAATAATAACATCTATTACATCATTGCTTTACTGCTGTCGATTAGGCCACAGGATTGACATGATTGATGTCCACTTATCCAGCCGGTGAAAACCTGACACAGTAGCCCTACAAAATTATTTGAAGAACAAGCCAAATACTGGTCAACTGTGAAAGCATACAAGAGTTAAATAAATGCCAAAGGCAATAGTTGTAGCAGCAGAAGCAACAGCAATAAACACTTATAATACCTGAAAACTTTCCAATTCTGCCTGTGTACTCTCCAGTACAGCCTGGTAAAATTTCACCTTCTTCTGTTCAGCAATCATTTCTGACTGCAGCCGATCCACTTCTTCAGCCAAAGCACAACTGCAATAAAAAAATCTCATTTACTCAACGAACATGCCTCTTTTTCAAATTTTTTTATTAACACAGACTTGCACGGTGGTTACTTGTTTTTCTATAATTCATCCAGATTTCCATGCATCAATGTTAGTGACGGCACACTTTTCCAATTCTGAGGCATGCAGACAGTTTGTTAGTGGATTCTTTCCATCCTTTGACCAATTTTCATTTTTTTGCTTGTTTCCACTTACCACAAAAAACAGCAAAACCACAATGCAAAGCACTATGTAAAAAACTAATTATCAGCAATTCAAACATTAGATATTGTTACAAATGTGTAAACTGTAAATAATAATAAATAACAAACTGTGATTAAATTCATATAAAACACATACTTTCCAGGACAAGGTCTTGCTGGACTCCCATCAAGAGGCATGAAGACAGAAGGTCTATGCATGACAGCATCTGATGATGATGTCTCAGGAGTTTCAGAGTCTGCTGGATGACCTAAATGCTGCTCACCAGCAGAGTCGGTGCTACCCAGTATCTAAAATACCATATTTATTTATTTATTAATCTATTACATATGCTAATATTTAACACCAGAAACAATGATACTAAAAATAATTGCAAGGTGCAAAAGTAATCATAATTACATAAAAACAAACTATCATTTATTCATTGTAAACATACATCCTAAAATTCATGTTTCTGCCATATGATCTTAAAAATGACTATGGTACCACAGATTCACAATTTCACATGTATTACTGCTTTCTGTAACATTACGTAAAAGTGTAATTTATGACCCATTTTGGTTGACTGCTTAGGTTTGTAGTGATTTTGTTTACCAATGTCTTGGTCATTCCTGGCACAGTTATATAAATCAGACAGATAAAGACAGGCTACTACAAGAAGCACTAACAAAACACACATTGATGAGACAATATCACACTAAACTAAACTATTACACAAATGTACTGTCGATGAAAACCATCTTATCTCTGCAGCACAAAATACATAGGAAAATTTCATTATTTTTTATTTCTACTGTATGAATAACTCTAACTGTAACAGTTTGGTCAGAAACTATGTGACATTGCTAACTTCTGATACCTCCAGCTTCTGTCGATGAAGTTCCTCGATATGCCGACGTTGCCATTCGCTGACGTCCACAATTGTGACACCACGTGACTGTTCACAGCTGCAACTGTTAGAACTAATCTCCTGCTTTTGTTGTAAACTGTGCACACCACCAGAATGTGCTGATGTCGGCTGTGGTGATCTCTTTACTTGTGTGCATGGAGGAAGCACACATGACATACCATCCGACAATGAGACAGCATGGTGGGAACTGGATGTTCCGCGATCTTCGCTAAACTTGCCAACACAAGTGCAGTAGTCTGCTGCAGGTTTTGTCCCTGATTCATCACATCTAACGACATGGATCACATCTGCTGGCTTTGTCGCACGATGATGACAGACACATGCAGCACATTGTGCTACAGATGCTTCAGCTCTGCATGTGCACTGTACATGTCTAGCACCCGGCGATGACAAAAATGTACAATGTAAGTCTTCTCTATGCATAACATTCAGAACGTCTTGTGACTGCGGACACTGCAATGTAACTACTTGGCTCAAGTGACCTGCATCGTGACTACAATCGATTGGCTTGCACTGACACTGCAGTGATGTGGAATTTGCTGAATGTTCAACTGGTTTAACTGGCGTCTTCTGATGAAGATCTATGTGAGGCATCTGGCAACAGCATGACTGGCGTGTGATGCAGTACCAGTTGTTGGCAGCTAGCATTCCAAGTCAAAACTAGAAACTACAACAAAAAAACATAGTCAGTCTATGTGTAAAATGGAAATTGGAAATGTGCAGCTGTTGCAACAGCAATTACGCCGTAATTAATTCGATTAACCATCTTCGAATTCTATTCCTAACTCTACCCCTATCCCTAACCCTAATCCTAACCATAATCTTAACCCCATCCTAGCCTAGTTCTAAGCTGTCCGTATAGCTCTAGGCTAATATTTAGGCCGAAGTTCTTTGTCTAACCCTATCCCTAACTGTGACTTAACATCCGCAGATCTGCACATCTGCCAATCCGCATTTTACCATGGTCCACTTTTAACTGCATGTTATAAATAGAAGCATGGCTACATATCACAAATTTCTGATAAAGTGAATTCAGCTTTCACTTGTAAGTCTTATAGACTGCAGCCATATTGATGTCTGGTCACAGCCGCATGTGGCTGATCGATAGTTAAGCAGAAGTCTATGTAAGTTCTGAAGCAAACTCTCATAGTGAAAATATAGTGTACGTGACCAATTTATCTAAATCAGCAAATTATCAAAAATTATTAGTAACATGCAGCAGACCACTTGAAAATGAGATCAGCACTGATTCACTCTGGGCAGAAGTCAACCGACCCTACTCATTCACTTATTAGCAGACAAAAGCGTGTCATTGAAAAAGTGGCAACCCATACTCAGACCTTAACTTTCAGCTTATCGTTCGGCCGTTGTTTATGCAACGCATTTTGCACGATAATGTGGCAGCTGGCGTCACCGTGTGTCCGTGTCAGTGTTATGCTGTCGACTTCGCACTCGTCCACTTCACGTCCACGTAAAACTGCCCAGTGCGACATCCGACGTCTGATCTTTACGTTTAAACAAGTACAGTCTATTGACTATCACCGCACGATCAAAAAATTTATACACAAAATTCACAATCAATCCAATAACAAAGTAAACAAACCAAAACTGTAGGCTCAGTAGGCACTTTTTGACACCAATCAGGGGAAAATTGAAAACTGAAAATTGAAACTAAATAATTTTTCATAAAAGGTACTTACAAACATGCCATTAGTTTTTGCTTTTTAATACATTTTGTAATATAATACAATCGTTTGAATTATGCGTTTGTAAAATTAAGTTAACGAGATAGCCTCGCGTTGTTTAATTAAGGGATTGACTGCATCGATGCATGACGTCACGATGCATGCATCGATGCAGTAATAAAACAACAGTTAGGAGTCACGTGACTCTTTATTTACCAACGGTGGGTGTGGCCGGTGGGTGTGTCCGGCTGATTTTCGTTAATCGTATTTAGTACAAAATATCTCTATTTTGCGTTCGTGACATAGCTGCCTAAGGCAAATTTGATAAACCCCACACATCGAACTAAAAATTGAGCGAAAAAGTTTTACTGATGCATCAGATTCATACTTCACACAGCCACCGTCTTATCTCACCGTGTCACGAAACACCGCACCGGCACCAAATGCACTCATTTAACGGCTGCAAACGATCCACTATCGTAAACACTGCGTGTTTTTTAGCACTAGAGCTAGAAACGGTTAGGATTAGAGATCAGTTAGGGTTACTGAGGTGAAAGTTGTTGCTCTGTGACCGCCGGTACGGTGTCTATAGCAACTTTCTGGTGAGCAGAAAACTGCATGTACATTATCCGCGACAAGAGTTCACCTGCAACTGTTGACTGTTGCATCCGTATTTGATGTGATAATAATTGGGCCATAGTGCAGCTGGTACAGTGTTTTGTACTGTCACTGATATTGTAAGCCAGTGTCAAGTCACAATCATGACTTTGGTCCTGCTGCAGTGTCTGACATTAGCAACCATGTACTTGATAATGATTTGAGGGGACAGTATTTTTGCACTACACTGACTGTGTAGAACAGTCTGCCATTGCCAGTGCCATTGTGCCATATCATATCAACAACTGTCTAACACCAAAGTCTTAGTACAAAACATTACCATATCAGCCAGCTTATTTGTCTCTAGACTAGGTATCTTAAAAATAGGATGTGTCAAGTTTCATTGTGTAAACCATTGCATTAAGTGGCTATTTTTTGACTGATAGATTAATTGATGGCCTGCTTGGCAATGCTGGCTAGACATAAAAAAAATTTCTGTGCTGCTGGTTGCAGCTGCCAAAAAGTAGGGATAGGGGTGAATTTAAAAAAAAAAATTTTTATACTATGACGTCACGTAATGTCACACAACAACTCATAAAAAACAAACTGACACATTAATTAATAGTTGTGCAAACTTAAGCAAAGTTACTGCAGCATTGCAGACTACCGCATAGATGCAAACAGTATTTTTAAGTAAAAATTTAAACACAAATTAAAAACTGCACTAATCTGTTTGTCAAATTTTGGGGAAAAATTTGCGGAAAAAATTTTCTGACAGGCTAAAATTTAGGGGTGGGGCAATTCCCCCTGCCACGACGCCACAAAAAACTGGTAGGTTTAACCAATATGAACACCAGTTCAACTTTTGTAAAGATGTAGCAATCTTCTTGAAAGTCTAATAAAAATTTTTGGATGCAGGTTTTTTTCTACATACAGACAGAAACAGGAAGCACAGGAATTTTTAAGGCTTTATTTGTATTATTGCATTTTCAGCATGTTGTAACATTCTGTTTATAATAAAGTGTGATTATTGAATATTATTACTGTCATTTTCGTTTCAGAAGTTGGAATCCCATTTTCATGATTAGACTTACAGAATGATTGTCAGTGGCAGATGCAGAATTTTGGAATAGAGAGTAGTGTTCCCTATGATGGGGATGGTGTACAGGGAGGGGGCTTTGAACTTTTCTGGAAGTAATGTATTTTGTGCAGAATTTTCATTTGGTTATAGAACACATTCAGTCAGTAGGGGGCACTCTCCCTCCCCCCTCTGAATAAAGCCAGTGTGTGTTGCTGCAATCACTACTGGTAGTTCCACTTAAGAAAAGGATCTCCACCGGTCTATTCCAGGCTTCCAGCGACAATTTTGATGCTGCTCAATGGGTCTTCCACGTGGACTTAGCTGACAGCTAACAAATCTATCAAATATGCAATAAGTAAGAGTCCTCCAGACATTTTTGGCAGAGCTGGTATCCTTGTATCAATTAAAAATTTTAATCCTTTACTTTTAAAAAATTTAGGAGTTATTAATCTTTTTGTTTTGATTAAAAGCCAACAGTGTTACTGCTGAAGTAAATGCATTTTTATTAGGAAATTTTTCACTTACAGTTTTTTCACTAAAGACTGTGACAGATGCACTAGGATACAATAATACTGAGTTTTTTTTAGCCCAGTCTTGTCTCAGTCTTGTCAAAAGTGACTTTTCTGGATAAACAGATAACTGGCATAAGCTCAGATGTTTGTCATTGTACTATATACTGTATATGCAGGGTGCAGCCAAAAACTTCAACAGCTCTAATTATTTATGAACAAAAAACATTTTATGCACTTGCATAC
>Ga0209367_1003585_pt1 | contig 21148 bp, 16 predicted proteins | sample WorMetLIZISLAND2_FD_187412 | JGI IMG/M metagenome (GOLD analysis project Ga0209367, IMG submission 187412) | Marine gutless worms symbiont microbial communities from Max Planck institute for Marine Microbiology, Germany - Olavius geniculatus... ...
CAAAAGGTGATATTATTCAGCAGCACATTGACACACAGTCAGTGTGCTGCTGAATAATATCACCTTTTGTAATTTTTGCTGTTTTCGATGTGCAAGTCCCTAAATGTTGCCGTTAACAAGTGTATAAACTGATGTTTTGTACATTTATATATTTTATAAGCGACTCGCACGGTGAATGTTTGAGGGTTGTAAGGATATGACGTCTTTGTTGATTGGTATAGTGAGTAAAATTACTCATCCCGGGATGCTTATGTCGGGATAAGTAATTTCAGTCACTAAACCAATCAAAGGCGACGTCGTATTTTTACAACCCTCAACTATTCACTGCTACTGCATCTGTAGCTTCTCTAAGGGCTGCCATGACATCTTCATGGCACTTTGACGTTAAGCTGAAAACTTGGAACGCTATCTTTTATAAACTGCATGATTAAAGGCACGTACGTAACGACGTAACTGAACTAAACTGAACTGACGCGGTATAGTTTCTGACGAACTGACCGATGAGCGAGTAAAACGAGTTTATTGGTCATTGGTTGAGGCGTACGTGCGCGTAGTCACGTAGTTACCGACGCCGTTGGACGGTGCCTACTGTAATGCATTACTGCTCGCTTATTGGTCAGTTCGTCAAAAACTAAAGCTCATGTCAGTTCAGTTCAGTTCAGTTCAATTCGGTTACGTCGCGCAGTGCGCGCCTTAGCATTACACCCGCGTGTTTACGCGTTTATGCTAAACGTGATTTAATCTTCTTCGACGTCGTCAGTTGCCGTGTCTGGTCTTGGCGTTGGCGTTCATGTTGCGCCATATCAGTCTTAATGCACTTGCTTGGATGATGGTGTTTTCGTTGGCTGTAGGATCTTGCCATTTCTTCAGTCTAGTGAGGTTCTCAGTCTTTCTATAATTAAATAATTATTTACTGGTGCTGGCATTTTTGTCGATTTTGTGTGAACATACTGTATTTGTTTCGATTGTGATATCTGAACTCCGTATATCACACGTTCTCTTTAAGTTCCATTGCCCCTATCTGCTTACCGATTACATATTGCTATGAATTACTCGCATGAATCAACCGCTGCACTTTTATAGTTTCAGTATTAGCGATAACTTTGCGGATGAGATCACTCTAAAATCGTTAATGTCTGACAATTTTTTTTCAAATGTTAATATTTTGGAAACAATTATTCTAAGCAAATCTTAATTAAATGTTTGTGCTCAAACTGGCCATTTTTGGCCTCGGTGTAGGTAAAAAGTTCTTGATCTCCTTACCATATGTACGCTGATCAATTCGTCCCGGACAGTTTGCCTATACGCTGGCGCCGCTCATCGACATTGTTGATCTTTACTTTGTATACTTGAATTATCTACCAGACTTTATAATCCACCAGATTAAATTTTCGATATTTCGTTGAATACACATACTGCTATTAAACTGAATTGTGGGTTATCGCTAATATTTGGACACAGTGCCTATGCATTATCGTTGTTGAACCGCCTGGTTAACAATACGTCTACTGCCAACTATTTATATTTGAATTTTTTGTTATATTTACATTTATATATTCATTTATAAGTGAAATTCTAGCGATAAGCCTATTTACTTTTGCCGGCGTATCGTGCTGCTTTCAGCAACAATGAGGGTAGGCCAAAAAACAAAAAGTGACATTCTTTTGATTTCTGAGTTTCCTCCTTAGTTGGATGAATCATATTTGCATTTTTGTTTACTGTCTTATCATTTTGATTAAATGATGTTTTTTGTCTGCCGATGTGAAAACGTTCCGTCTATAAGCAAATAGGCTAAGCTGTAATTTCGTCACGATAATTAAATACATTTTAACTGTGAACGATTAATAGCAAATTAATTGATTAATTGATTAAAGTTGTTCAAACAGTATATTTATAAATATCTGTGTTTTGCAGTGTGTCTAGCATTATAATAAATTTTTGAAAAAACGTGCCATTTTTGACCCACCTTTAAAAATTGTGTTTTGTTCTCTTTGTAAAAGTAAACCTAAAAACGTTAAAATAGCTTTAACATGAAATCTGAGCTAATGCTCATGAGACGCGCGACAGCCAATAACAGTTTCTGTTTTCAGGTTGTCTTGGTCTGTTTCTATCCATTTCGTCCTAAATCGCATTTGAAGTGTGCGCTGCAGCCAAAAATCGCACAAGATCACTAAAAATCCTATTTGGAGGTTTATGGTCGTTCAAGGTCATTGATGTTGATACTTTTAAAAAGCTCGTCACCAGTGCTTGTTATAATAAGCAGCATGTTTGTGCCTATCTGCAACCATTTTAACGTTAGACTAGCCAGCAGGGATAAAATTAAGTAACCACTTTTAGGGGGTATCATTTTTTTGCCCCTTAACACAACGCCACTAAGTGTAGTAGCGATGCGTTTTTTGTGTGGTCGAATCTTTAGCGATAGTTTTGTCACACTTTTATCCCTGTGCAGGAATTTTCAAAACTCATTAAGAGTATCAAGAACGTTATGTATATGAGCTTTATGTACTGCGTTTTGGAAACACAGTAAAGATGTTGAACTTGTTGTCATCAGAGAATATTTTTTCTCAACCTAAAGTCGACATAAAATCTACAATGCTGTAACAAAATTATGCGTTTATTCTCTCGATGAGTCACTTGCGTATCAATAACGTCCAAAAAATGAAGCTGGAAATCTAACGCAATATGTATTGTTACACTTGTCGTTTCGGCCTATAAGGTTTTAATTTATATGGATGCAACTTGTCCTAGTTCTGCAGGCCGATGTCTGTGACAACTGTCATAATGCTGTGCTCTGGAGCAAGGATTGCCTGGGAGTAGGAAGAGAGATAGGAACATCGACTGATCGATAGCTGCTCCAGTAGCAAGTCCGTGCATACAGTGATGTACGGCTGCTTGCTTGCTCCTAGAAGCGGATTTTTTGCGCCACCACTAGCAGCAGCAGCAGCAGCAGTGCGTCAGCAGCAGAGTGGTGTCGCAGTGCATCACACGTAAACGAAGGTTCGTGTCCGGTTATTTGAAAAGTAAAATTTCTTCCGTTGTTTTTTCGTTTAAAAATTGGTATTCCATTTGTGCCGAGTGCCAAAGTTTGGCTGCTTTTGTCTTAAGTTTTCACATCTCAAAAACAAACAAAAAGTAGACGCCGAAGTAGGTGGCTGCAGTTAAGAAACTGAGGGAAGACAGATGAGTTGGCGATTGGCGTTCTCAACGTTGTTGCGGTCCGGCACTGCCATCTCAATGGCGAGCGGACTGACTGGCACCGGGGTCTACGTGTCCTACGCCGACTGGACGCGATTTCGACGCATGATGACCAACTACGCCACCGGAAACATTCTGCCGCCGATGGCTGAAAACGCGTACGAAACAGTCTACTTTCAGCGTCCCAAACTAGAACAGGTAGGTCTACTGCAAACAACAACGAATAACTCTATCTTAATTGTCGTTGTGGTTTGTCCGCCCTTTGTATTTTCTGTAACACTTTTAGGCCTACACCATACAGTAGGGGCTAGTAAAAGTAGTTGGACAGTGTGAGATTCAACTCAAAAGGGACAGTCAAATGGCCACAAGTAACATTGTTGGACAAGAGGCCTTGTTCCCAGGGAAAAAAATTTGGAGATTGAGAATTAGAACCGTCATTTCAAACTTCTGTCACAAATCGTTATATACAGCAGAATTGTTTATTACTGTTGACAATCTATTAGAAGTCGGCAATGCCTTGTATATCGCCTACCCATACTATAGTTTGCCTTTGCATGAAATAGCATGTACGAAGCGATAGCGCTTAGTGCCAAATTATTTTGGCTCGTGTTCTTTTATGAAGTTTCGGTTTGCGAATCTGTTTCAACATGCCACAAAGCTGTAAATTCTGTCAAGCGTTCGTGTGCGCTTTTATGGCTCTGACGATCGATCGGTGACTGCGAATTACATCAGTGCCTTACTGCCGGGGCATCGGAAAGCGCCGATCAATGTCGCCTTCTCTTCTGCTTACATAGATAACCTGTAGGGGCCTATAAGACGGCAACAAAATCATTCTTGTAAGTATAAATGAATGGTGTTAAGTGCATGCTATCAAACATAAGAGACGTAGGCCTATCCACAGGTCTGTTAAACGAAAGTTTTATATTGACTACAAATCTGAAAAACTACTATGAATTCTAACTGACTATTATAGCATTCTTTAGTATTTTTAATACACGCCAAAACACAGGTTACAGATGAAATCAAAAACATTTTGACAGCTATTTTACATCTTCTAAATTCACAAGAAATAAGACAGGAACTGAATTTGATTAGGCGTCGCCTACACAAGTACAACGTTATGTCAAGTATACTCAATAATAGTCACTTTTGCGTTATTATATTCAGTGTTTGAATTGCCAGGGGTTGAGGGGTTAAACCCCCCCAACTGTTTTCTAACCTTCATGTCAAATAATGCTATATACTATATATACAATTACATCACAATTTTTGTTGAACTTCTATCGTCGAAAAGTTCAACCCCAGCTAATTTTTCACAATTCAAACACTAATTATATTATTCCTAATAATCAATGCTGCAATTAAAAAAAGCTGTCTGCATGCATCGCGACGTTGCGCTGTATAGACTCTGCGACGAATTTTCCGGTCCAGTTTCTCCAACGAATACTACCTGATATCAGGAGACGTGGGGACGGGAAAGACGCGTTCAGTGGTCGAGGTGATCCGGTCGATGATGTCTGATGAAGGTCGACAAGGTCTCGGCGCACCGATCTACGTGCTTGCCAATCAGGGAAACAGCTTCGCAGAGACGCTCGGCAACGCCGTCGGATTCCGCTTCGACGAACACATCAGCTTCCGGTTCTTCGCCGACTTCCTGATGCAGATCCATTCGATGCCGCAGCGCGATGACACCAACCGGCTGACGCGAGTGCTTAACGCTATCGAGAAGTCGGCGTTCTCATACATGCAGCTTTACGGTCGGCCAGCCGTTATCGTCATCGACGGGGTCGACTGGCTGCAAAAGAATATGCCCGCTACTCTCGATCGGCTTCAGGTGTTTGCCAATCGTTTTAGTATAGCTGTGGTTAAGCTACATGCAAAAATTAACATTTGTAAAACAGTCGTGTAAATCTTGCAAAACATTTCGCTGAAATCGCTCAGGCGCAAGCGATTTTGCCTATTCGCGTATTTTTGTGCCGTGGTCTGTCGTCTGTCACATTCATGCACCCTGCTTAAACCGTTCAGAGGATTTACATCATCAAATTACGTGCCACTTGACAGGTACACATGCAGGGTTCAATGACACATTGGGTTGAAATCCCAGCCAGAACATGCATTTGTTTATTTATGATTCGCCAGAAGGCAGCAGTGATCAGAGATTTCGTTTTTTTACCGAATTACTGCGGTTACTTAATGTTGTTAGCATTTTGAACACGCGCAGAAGACAGGACGCGGTACACGTTTGCAAAAATGTTTTATTGTTCAAGCTGCTAAAAGAATTCCATATTTTTGGAAACACTAACTTCATCTACTAACTTCATGGACTAAAATCATTACTTGTGAACAACAAGCAGAGTTTGGTACATGTGGTTGTTTATGATGCCAGGACAAAGCGAAGGTGTGGGCTGACGCGAACATCGTCAAGCTGGTATTCGTCATCTCTGACACAGAGACTGAGTCACAGTTGAGGAAAAACAGCGGCGCCTGGTCGCGACTGGCAACTCCAGTCTTCGTTGACGACCTTCGTCAGAGCGAGGCTTTGGCGTTCCTCAAAGCGCCGTACCTCATGGAGCAGGACCAGCTAGCGGCGGGGGCAAGGACAGCTGGTGACGGCGCAGTACGGCGGTCAGTAAGTCCAAGGACTGGTCAGTCGATGGATGACCAGCTGGCCGGGCAGATTGTCGACTTGGTCGGCGGTCGCATTCTGCAGCTGATTGTGATGAAGCGTGACTGGCTCTACGGCGTTCCGTTTGACGACAGCGCCGAGGAGTTGAAATACCGCGAACAAGAAAAACTACTGCAGGTGTTTTAGAGTTTTTTTTCTGTTTTTTATTTACTCGTACTTGTGACCGATAACGCAGTATTTTATTGACTTTTCCGTCGATCTATTGATGCAGAAACAGAAGTTGCTGCACTGCGTGTGAACCTATTTTGCAAAGTCCAGCCTGTTAACGTACCACTAGCATTCCTACAAACATTTTCTGCACAGGTGTAAATGTGTGCGTATGACCAAATGTGGTCATTAAAATGAGTGATAGCTGACGTCCACGGGTAGAAATAAAAAATATTACTATTAGCTAAAAGTCTGTATTGAAGAAGCTTTTAAATCACGAAGTAAGATTCTTGCCGACAACACTTATCGCCACAGTTGAGGCGAATCAGTAATGGTGTTTCACGACAATGCCAAGCGTGATTAACATAACTGTTATACTTTTTTTAAGTCGAAGAAGATGCTTATTTGTCTAACAAGCTAAATTATTACAACATCATCATCTTTATCATATTCGTTTAATACATTAACTTGACAGAACGCGAGCATGTGCACAATTTAGGTCTAACATACAGTAAATATAAGAGTTAAAAAAGTCCACAAGACTATGTACAAATGTTGCAGAAACAAGCACGTCAATTAAACACTAAAGATGATAACAGCACAACACCAACAAAATTGAAATGTGTGATTGCCTAAAATCTAGTAACTAGTAAAAATATGATAAAAGTTATCATGTGATAGGCCTAAAAACGACGACATCTATCACTCGATCGTTACAAAATTTATTCACGAGGGAGAAGCGGCTTGAAATGCACAACCACACATTGTTTCTCTTTACAGCATCTAATTATTATCCTGTGTATCAATTACAGTCTCTAGCGAGATAACTGTAAACAGCTGTGAATAGGTCTGGAAGACGGCGAGTCATTGGCGTACGATGGAAGCAATTCATTCTGCGCCGAGACAAACGTTGCTGCTGTCATCACTGCTGCAGGACGTGCCGTTCAGTGACGTCCAAGCACTGGCCAGACTGAACGTGATTCGCTACGAGCGAGACCCGCAACAGACAAACAACTCCTCTGAGCTCGTTGTCACGTTCCGCTCCAAACTCACGCGACAAGTTTTCGACGAGATCCAACGCTCGTTCAGTAGAAGACGCGGTCGATGAACTTTCAGAAGTTGTTCACTGTATTGTTTTTGATGATAGCTGGTAATCCGTAATTTCGGTTTTTCGTACTTTTTTTACTGTTTTGGTTTTTCAGTTCCCGAGATCGATTTCCCTTATTATTCTCCCGATTTTTTTCGTGTCTTTTATTTTGATGATCTAATCAAATTCGATTCATTCCATTTAAATCATTCCAGATATCTGCTAACATTACAGCAAAATTTGTGCTGAAATAAAGTTGAGCACAATGCGTACCATCAACGCGACGCCCATTGACAAACGCTGGTTATGCGAATGTATTTTTATACGGCCGTAACGTGTTTTTCGTAAATAGGCTATCAACGGCACTGCTGAATCGATTTTCATTATTTGGTATAGTCTTGTAGTTTAACAACATTGCACTAACTGAACAAAATAACTTTCGTCAACAAAGTGACGAAGATTGCATTCAGTTGTTTTTGGTTAAATTTTAAAAGCGTTTTGTTATCGTCGACTTTAGTTTTCGAAGAATGTTCGCCATTTATATGTAGATATTGTCAGTCGGTTGTGCTACTGCTGTAATGTGCACTGCACGTCTTACACCTACACACAGGGTGACGAAAAACAAAATGAAACATTTTATCGTTTACTTTTTTACACCGTGGTATAGCTTTTTGTATTTGTAGGCTCTATGTGATGTACACCAGTACCGATAATCGAGAAATGGCGTACGATGGAAGCAATTCATTCTGCGCCGAGACAGACGTTGCTGCTGTCATCACTGCTGCAGGACGTGCCGTTCAGTGACGTCCAAGCACTGGCCAGACTGAACGTGATTCGCTACGAGCGAGACCCGCAACAGACGAACAGCTCCTCTGAGCTCGTTGTCACGTTCCGCTCCAAACTCCAAACATTACCGCATTTTACTAGTTCATTTCAATGTATTAGGCCTATTGTTTTCAAGACAACGGGTCAACAATCCTATCTGCGCGAAGCATGTATAGGCCTATTCCTCTTATTCGTGCTTCGTTTTCGCTCAAGTGTAAGCTATACTTTCACACGTGACGATCCAGTCAGATTCTATGACTTTATTCCAGATATTTGCGAATATGTGCTACAGCCACGATATACTGAATGACAGCACACACCAGGGCTAAATCTTTTTCAACTTTGACTCCAACGTTCCACATCCAATTTCATTGAGAAAATAAATGTGGGCCTTTTGTATCAAAAACAAGGCATATTCTGTTTTACATGTAGGCCCCTAACCGCGGCTTTAATCTCGGAATTTAATGGACAGTAGTGAAAATGGACAGGTTGTGAAAGTATAGAATGGCTGCTGTTGGCTGGTAGCCTACATAGTCGTCGTCTCAGTCATCGATTTATTTGTGATGCTGTTTGCGTACGTGCATTATTCATGTGGCCCAAGTTAGCTTACACTACCCTAACGTAGGCTAACGTAGGCCATGGCTCGTATCGCTTCAAGCGCGTCATAAACTAGGTCGTCTCGTCACGCGTCGCAGCATATGCTGTAGGTTTATAATGTAGCCTAGTTGGAACGACGTTCAAGCGGTCTAGATCGTACACTGCAGTGAGTTAGGTAAGTGTATACAGTAGCAGTTTTAGCAGCATTTCACTGCGATTCGAAATGCGCAAATCATGATTTCTTTAACTCATTTTTGCAGTTGCGTCACCCAGTCTCGTTGTGTGACATTTGCTACTAGGGTGACTTCGTTTAGCTGTTTCGATGGATGATCACTTTGTGACTCACAGGTGAGTCTAGTGCTGATCAGCTATTGATCAATGCGTAATGCATTAATGATTGATATGATCCTACAAGCGTTCGATTGTGCTAGGAAAGTATCGGGTGCATCAAATATCGCATATCATACCGGTAGCTAAGAAACACGCTGCATGCTACATTTTAAGTAAGTAAGTAAGTAAATGATTTATAAAGCGCCAAAGCTCAGAAAGAATCAGGGCGCATGAAAGAATCAGGACTCAACGTATGACTAACTGAATTCCTACAGGCAACAAAATACAAAAAAAATACACCGATTAAGAATTCGTGAGTGAGGAAAACTAGTGTAACAGCCAAGCTATAATTATCTAGTCTATAGCTAAATTTGGTTCCGGTGTCCTGCAACAGCTAGGCGAGTTATTCGCCCAGCCAAGCAGTGCCGAGTGCCGACCGCTCACATCGAGTGCCTTGTTAGTCTGTATGGCGGATGGTAGCCTAAGCCGTAAGTTGTGTTTCCTTCAGTAGTTAGTGAGAATCAGTCAGAATATGTGAGAGCGTAGAATCTCCTGTACTGTTGTCATAGTTGTCAGTAATCTACCAATCAAGGTGCGTGGTTGCTTGACTTCATAACGGTTAATATAGCGAGTGATTAATAGCAATCTAGGCTCTATCTCGCACCGTTTAGCCACGTTGATGATGAACACTAGTTTGACGATGTTCGCGTCAGCTCACACATTTGCTTTGTCCTTACATTCAACAACACGGCATAGGCCTACACCGAGCTGATCAGCAGTACACACAATCTGGTATACAGTTAGGCCTACAGTATCGATAGGCCTACATTTCTACATAAAGTGGAGACATGATTGAAGTTTAGGCCTATAGTTAGATGAATCTTTTTTGTTGCCTTTTTATATAATATAAAGCACCAATTTCAGCAGACTTTCATGAACAAGGTAATTTACCAGTAGACAGAGAGAATTCAAATATCAGTGCTATAGAAGTGTAGCCAATTGTGATGCAAGCTTTTTTAATACACGTGGATGAATATTGTCTGGTCCGGCTGACTTTGATGGTTAACGAACGTCGAGCAGGGTTAGTACAGCCTACCGGGTTAAGTGATCGTTGGTCTCGCTATATTTTATTCATTTAGAAGGATACGGAACGGTCATTCATCCGTGGATAACGCTGTATGAGAACTGACGATGATAACTCGTTTTGCAGTGAGGCTAGAAGACAACGGGCTTCCAGGTAAGCGGTAGGCATGTTAGCTAAGAGCACTGCTTGCCGACAGAGCCAGCTGCTATCCGGTACATAGCAGGTAGATCATGTGATAGTTCACCTCCAGACAGCTCCAACCACCGAAGGAAATCTCGTATGCCAACACGCAACGTCTGACAACAATATAAAATGTAAAACGTTGATATGCTGATTACCGGTAGTTGAATCTTTAAAACTCACTGATATTAATCAGCTTTTAGGCCAACAGTGCAGTTTTTTACATGCAAAGTACGTGGGCAAAAGCCCACCCACTCGGGCAAATCGCCCACCCACTCCAGGAATTTTGCCCAAATGGGTTAATCCATTATTTTCGTTATGCTACGATCGGTAGAGGTAGTCTGGTTATCTATAATACATCGAAAATATTTCCTTATTATCGTCATGAGCCTAGTTGATAACATGATACGATAGCCAATAAACTCACCTGCAGCAATGTCAAATTTCCAAAAAAAAATTTCGGAGGTGACATCTCGAATTTCGCTTTAAAGCATGGAAAGAAGGGCCAGAAAAGAGAGAAAAGCAAGAATAAAGATCAGAAATGTTGAAAGAATAATGAAAAAAGGAAAAATAGAGATCGCTAACTTGGCCCCAGCGGCGTCATATATGTTGAAAAAATGGGTGAAACAAAAACTTGAAATTTTCCAACAAACACTGCAAATTTCTGACAGAATTCTCACATAGTTGCAAACTTTAGACAGCGGCAATTATGGATGTTCAAAATTTTAGTTTTGTTTTTAAATTTGTCTAAATGGGAGTTTTTTAGCCCCATATTTTGCGTTTTGCGCAAAATTATTTTGGCAAAACGAATTTCTGACAATATTTCGACCATCCAAAATTATGCAGAGGGCACTGGCATAAGTTGCATTGTAGGCCAATATAGACCTATCTTTGTAACTTAGAAGATAAAGTACGTCTACAGGAATCATGGGGAGTAATAACAAATGGTCTTAAACGTACAAAACTGAAAACAAAAGAGAGCTAAATGGAACCTGCCGTTTTCCACGACACGTGTCACTTATGACGTCATGGGTTTAGCAACTGGAAAAGGCTCATTGCACCGCGATGTGTTCAATGTGTTGTAGACTCGGGGTCGAATTTCTCGGTCGATAGTTGAGTTGACTGCAGTATACAGACGGCAAACATCAGCGATGACTTGGCGTCAGACTTTCGTGACATTCTTGAAGTCCGGGAAGATGATAACAGCGGCGTTTGGGCTGACCAGTACGGGCGTGTACGTGTCTTATGCCGATTGGATGAGATATCGACGAATGATGATCAAATACGCCACCGGAAACATTCTACCGCCCATGGCTGACAACACGCACGAAACCGTCTATTTTCCACGTCCTCAACTAGAACAGGTAAACGAAAAGATGTAGTAGGCTACTGCACATCAATCATAAATTACAGTAATATTTTAACAAAATGAATTTTGATAAAGCTGACTGTATGAGCAAAACTTAAAGTTATGAATTATAAAGACAAATATACGCATTTATGTTTTAATTTTATTTAGGCTTACCATGACGATTATATGAAATCTGTCTGCGTAAAAGAGTTTTTCAAAATATCAAGATAACATCGTAAACATATGGACTGACTGATAGCGCTGGACATAAGCATAACCAGCAGAATTGAACACGCAAAACCAAATTGACCACACAGGCTGATATTAGCAGGTGTTCATAGTGTGCACATGCAATGCAGCATCAATGTAGGCACTAATTCTTGGAAAAAGATAATTGTACTGCGATGTGCTTTGCGACGCTGTATAGACTCTGCGACGAATTTTCCGGTCCAGTTTCTCCAACGAGTACTACCTGATATCAGGAGACGTGGGGACGGGAAAGACGCGTTCAGTGGTCGAGGTGATCCGGTCGATGATGTCTGATGAAGGTCGACAAGGTCTCGGCGCGCCGACCTACGTGCTTGCCAATCAGGGAAACAGCTTCGCAGAGACGCTCGGCAGCGCCGTCGGATTCCGCTTCGACGAACACATCAGCTTCCGGTTCTTCGTGAGTCTGGTCACGCGGATAAGTTCGATGCCTCGACGGGATGACAGCAATCGTCTATCACGCGTCCTCAACGCTATCGAGAAATCGGCTTTCTACTACATGCAATTGTACGGTCGTCCAGCCGTCATCGTCATCGACAGCGTCGACTGGCTGCAGAAATACACCCCAGCTGCCGTCGACCATCTTCTGGTAATGGACTGCACGGACCCAAATAATATCTCTGTCCGTTTATTTGTCTACCCCGGCTAGGCTCATTTTTGACGTGCTATGCTGTAAAGCGCGTCTATAGCACAATGTCTGTTTTCTGTCCGTCCGTCCGTTCGTTTGTCCGTCTGTCCGTCACGGATGTATTGTGGCTAAACGGTGCGAGATAGAGCCTAGGTTGCTATTGATCACTCGCTATATTAATGAATAATAGAAAGTCGCATATTGGCTGTCAAATGACATTAAAATCATTGACCTTGGATGACATTGGAGGTCAGTATTGCAACAGGAACTGTATAGGCTGTAGCACGTCTTTTCTACCGACAGCTGGGCTTTCTTAATTAATTCTGCTAAAATTCCAGACCCAACCCCGCTTTCTAGTGATTGCAATTTCGGGATTGGATTTTCAATCCTGAGATCTGGGATTGAGAAATTTGTAATTCCGGGATCCCGGGATCCTGTTTCGGGATAAGTCTTGCAAATTGGTCGTTATTTTGGTATCTCCAATTGACTTATTTTATGCACAGGGCTCCTACGAAAGATATATCCGAACTGTAGAGAGTGACACTGACTGTCAAAATACAAATTTCAGGCAACAGCACGAAGAAGTACTATAGCGCTCAGAAAATATTTTATTCATCAGATGGCTAAAATTTTTATTTCTGTCATTTAATACGCGAAAAAGTAAAATTTTAGCTAATTTTTGTAATTCAGAAATACCGGGATTGAGACGCTGCCGATCCCGGGATTTGGGATTAACAAAACGGCCAGGATCCCGGGATCCCGGGACTCTGGATCCCAGGATTGCAATCTTTACCGCTTTCTGTCACGATCTGGTAAGTGATTGCTATATCATGTCGCAAAAACTTAGTGTTTATTAACTGATTGACGTAGGCTATCCATATCAGCCGTTTTGCTGAGAAACATGCCGTTTGTCAACGCAGACTGTGCAACAGATGTCAGCTTTCGAAAGTATAAATGCAATAAAATAAACCTATTATTACGCCGTCGAATGTAGAAATGTATCGATACTGTATAGGCCTACCAGATTGTGTGTACTGCTGATCAGCTCGTGTCGTATGCCGTGTTGTTGAATGTAAAGGACAAGGCAAAGGTGTGGGCTGACGCGAACATCGTCAAACTAGTGTTCATCATCAATGATACAGAGACAGAGGCGCACATGAGCAAAAACAGCGGCGCCTGGTCGCGACTGGCAACTCCAATAATAGTCGACGACCTTCGTCAAAGCGAGGCTCTGGCTTTCCTGAAGTCGTCATACCTGGGAGAACAGGACCAGCTAGCGGCGGAAGCAAGGACAGCTGGTGACGGCGCAGTACGGCGGTCAGTAAGTCCAAGGACTGGTCAGTCGATGGATGACCAGCTGGCCGGGCAGATTGTCGACTTGGTCGGTGGTCGCATTTTGCAGTTGATTGTGATGAAGCGTGACTGGCTCTACGGCGTTCCGTTTGACGACAGCGCCGAGGAGTTGAAATACCGCGAACAAGAAAAACTACTGCAGGTGTATAAAAACCGCTTTACTTTATTACGGTTATCCTACGTACAGGGTAGGTATATAGGGTACGTAAGCGCGATCATTTTGTTTCACTGCTCTTATATAGAGCTATTGTATATATCTCTTACTATTTTGACGTCTGTAATTTTCAAGGTCTCTCGGCCGATCGCCGCGCAACTTTGCTACGTTATCACAAATGAGTATAGTTTTAAATACTTTGTCGCAAAATTTGATAACTCTTTAAAGTTTTTATGGGAAAATTTTTAAAAATTCATTTTGATTTAAGACAACCCTGGACTTCGATCTTGAATATGTTCATTTCTGGCTCCAGAGAAAAAAACGGCATTTAAAAACGGCGTTGCGAACAGCATTGTTTCTTGCGTATGATACGTAATTCGACTGCGAAACATAGGAGCTTAGTTTGGACATCCAAAATGAACACGAATGAAGGCTATTACTTCGTGCAATGCACTGTTTGTTGACGCGCTACAGCTATGTTGTCGTGTGTATGTCCGTCTGTCTGTACGTAACAGATGTATTTGGCTAAAGGGTACGTCATGAAGAAAACGTTTTTACGCAAGTAATTAGTTCTTCGTCGCGGTTTTTTGAGTACAAAATTTGGGGGATGCAGTTTAAGGTTAACATTTTTAAATTTGTGGTTGAATGAAAGGGGTAGAAAAATGTGCGTTTTAACAGAAAACTGGCTATATCTCGAAAACTGTGAGAGACAGCCAATGTTACTATTAATCATTAGTAGAAAGTGGCATATGTGCTTTCAGATAAGATAAAAATTATCGACCTTGGATGACCTTGAAGTCAGCAGTGCAACATTACCTGTATTGTATAAGCTGTGGCGCGTCTTCTCTAGCGACAGCTGGGCTTTATGTTTAGTTTCTGTTATTACAGTTGGCGTTAATGTCATTGACATTCGAATCTTACTACAGCTTTTTAATATCGCAGTAACCGCCAGTAATTTGTCAGTAAAGAGCTGTTTTGTCGGAATAGATCTGGAAGACGGCGAGTCATTGGCGTACGATGGAAGCAATTCATTCTGCGCCGAGACAAACGTTGCTGCTGTCATCACTGCTGCAGGACGTGCCGTTCAGTGACGTCCAAGCACTGGCCAGACTGAACGTGATTCGCTACGAGCGAGATCCGCAACAGACAAACAACTCCTCTGAGCTCGTTGTCACGTTCCGCTCCAAACTCACCCGACAAGTCTTCGACGAGATACGACATTCGTACACCAGCAAACGAGATCGATGAAATATCGCTCATAGCTTTTTTATAATTAATTGAAACATTCTTATTCTGCGTCCACGATATTCACGTCGTCAGATTCTCGCTGTTTATGGGATCATTTCAATTAAATTTTTAAAACTATTTTTATTTATGTTTACGTGTGCTTTGTGTACGATTTTGTGAAAAAAATGATTTTGCGTCTGGTGTTTGCCCCGTTTCCACATAAATTTAATTACGCACACGTTGTGAGTTTTTGTTTTTAAGGAAACATTTGTCATTTTAAAATATTTTCGAACTCTTCGAGGACGACGGAACTCAAGTTGCAAAATTATGCACGGAAAGTTGTTTAACGCGTCTGCAAACACACACGAATTATTTTGAAACTGGAGAAATTTTACGCTCTCGTTGACTTACGCGGTAAGATAAAAATTGCAAAGTTTTACTGTAATTATGCTGGAAAAATCAATTTTTTTTGCTACGTGAACTTGAAGAGAGCGTACACAAATGCGATATCGATGAAAAGCAGAAAATTGCAATCTGATCGCAGCTGCCAAAAGCGAAAATACTAGTAGGCTTATTAATGAAATATTGAAAATGCGTTGGCATCAAAATGTCAGTGGTAAAGCCAGGGCCGTCATTTGCGAGCGCGGTTTTTTGCCACTGACTTACCCGCGGGGCCCCTGACACCACCTAGTGACCTGTGACCGCACTACACCATAAACTGTAAGTAATAAACTGTAACTGTAATATATGCCTGTATCTTGTGTGTATTTTAAGCGCAGAATTTCGCGAGCGTAAAAAGCGAAAAAAATCGTGGACTTTAGATTTTAGCTCCCTCCATAGAGTTCAAATTGTGACAATAATGCATCCCTAAGGCGATGTAAATTGGTTAGATCGATTCATCGTCCGTTGTGGGGATCACCATCGTAGCGCGGGGCCCTTTAGGGCGCGGAGCCTTTGGCACAGTGCCAATTAAGGTGCCATCGCCTTAAAGACGGGCCTGGGTAAAGCGGAATTTTTGAGAATGTATAACTTTAAAAAAGTGTAATCGGGCGATTGGTACAACGATTCATGCAGAAAATGGTAGCATAGGCCTAATGTAGTTTTCAAAACATATTAATAAACCTATTACAAAAAGCTCCAGTGCGAAATAACAAATCTACAGTATTCGACTACAACAAGCTCAACGACAGCACGTGTTTTCATCAGAATGCAACAACAACCGTCTATCGAATATTTGCCTTTTTTCTTTACCTTGTTGCAAGGTAGCCTATACTGTAGATAGTAATCGGGAATTTTGTTTTTATACGTACACAAGACTGCATCACATAGTTTGCACGTGTTTACTTAGAACAATTGAAAATATTTGAAAACAGTTACAAAGTTGCAAAATATAAGACTTTTCGGCGGAACAAAACAAGGGCTGCATTCTTAGCAGTGAGACGAGCGTGGGCTAATGGGCGGCAAGCTTGTAGTCAGCAGGAGCCGCAGTTTCTGTGGCATCCGTCACGTGCAGCAGCAGTAGCAGCACGCAGAGATTGCCGCAGCATCTCATGAGATCAGCGTTCATCAGCAGTCAGCGCAGCAGCCTCTGCAACAGTGGACTGTTCACAGGCCTCGTTATCTGACTAGCGTCTTTACACTCGCAGCTATACAGTAACTGTTCATCATCTACGAAAACCGGCTGGTAAGTACCGTAAATTTAATTGCGTGATTTTCAGCGCACTAGACAGGCGTTAATCAGACAGATGTTTTTCTGCGCAATTAATTTTTTTTAGATAATGCTATAAAACTTTCCATAAGAAATGCGGCTGATGCGGTACATGAACAGTAGAGAGTGTTGTGTTTAGTGCACTGCAGACTGCACGTATTGCACTTTTGTCGTCAACACATTGCTTTTCGTTCGTCTTTTAAGTTGCTACACTAACAGATAATGTAAATTAGTTATATTTTTTTAGATTTTGAACATTTGCCTTGCCTCTTTTACCTTTTATAGTTAACTCGTTTTGAATTTATATTTTCATATGTTGCATAGTCAAATGTCATGACCGTATTCGCTGACAGAAAACCGACAGCGACGGTGCAGAGCTGAAGTCGGACGACCGTTATAACGTCGCAATAGAATAACTAAATGCTAAATGCTTCTACTAGCGCTGTCTGTAGCATCGATAGGCTACAGTGGGGGTGTAGAGTTGATCATCCCGTCTGCCAGCTTCTGCAACTGATCGAAGATCGGCGAGAATTTCAAAGCGCGTGCATGCCGGGCGGCTGCAGCTGTTGATGCAAATCAAACCAGAACCAGATTTTCTCACCGCATTTCGACAGCTTCGGCGCAGGGCTACGCTGACGGAGATCGGATACGCTGCAGGGTTCCGAGGAAGGCAACGTCTACACGGCGTGAACAGAGGCGCCGCTGCGTGTCTGCTGCGTCTGCCAGAAAGCCGCGCGCTATCTCTCGTCCGTCGAGTCGACAACAGCTCCTCCGTGAAAAATCGCGACAACAGCAGTCCCTCGTCTCGTTGATTCACGGATCGTGGCAGCCTCACAAATATAGCCGCTTATTGACTTAAAATAGACATCATTCGTGAAAAGTTTAGAGGGAAAGTAGGTTGCAGGCAAAAATTGTAATTTTTCTTCAGACATTTGCACATTTTTAAACAGGAGATACAGTGCTTAAATTGCAATTTCTTTCAGTGAATTTATCGACGTGGAGATTTTCAGTTTCAAATTTTGTGTTTAAAAACTAACAAAAAAAATTTTCGGCAGGCACAAAATTAAGGGGTTGCCACGATGCCACGAAAAAGTAGGCTAAGTCCCACTTATTCATGTTCATGAAAGTGCAGGCCTAGCCTTCGCAAACTTTTAAGATACGATCTAGACGGCATAACGTGTATTACCTTGATTCCGAGACGAAGCATTGCGTAGTAAAAAAATTTTGTCAGCTTTTTTTAAAAAGTCATGTAATGTGTTTGTGTTTTTAAAGATGTATCTAACTTACTGGTTCGAAACAAAACATTCGATAGTGACAGTTTATAACTTAACGACGTGATACGGATAGAATGACATTTTAGAATCAAATTTCCAAATTAGTTTAAAAGTCAAACTTAATATTGTGAAATGACAATAGGCCTATACGTGTTTCCCGAGTGCTGTCACTTAGTTTTCGTTATACGAATACAAGTCTGAGAGAAGATTATAACGCGCGATTATTGTACTTAATCGGACTGGTGCAATTTACGACGAGATTCGTCCATCAATTTGCTGATAGAGAGGAAACTGCTGCTGCTGTTGCTGCTGATACAGCACTAAGATGCCTCGGAGTTGTCTGGAATTCATCCCACAGTCCGACAGTGACGTCACAATCCCAACAGTGCTTAAAGCCACTGCACCGATTCCTGCAGAGTTGCAGCGTCTGTTGTTACGGTCGTCCGACGTCAGCTCTGCATCGTCGCTGTCGGTTTTTACGCGCGAAAGCAGAATGCTTCGCGCGTCTTAGCCATCGTCTGGGCGTCTGTCTGTTTGTCTGTCCGTCTGTCCATCTGTCACACTCGTGATCTGTATCAAAACGGTGCAAGCTAGGATCACCAGGATCACGAAATCTTCACTGTAGGCTGCCCCAAGGTCTCTAGTTTATCGTGACAAAATTTCGTGCCACTGGGTGCAGGGGTTCCCCTCGAACGAAGGCGTCAAAGAGGGGTACTCCCTAAAAAGTCATTTTCATTTATTCATTCATTCATTCATTTCTTTATTACAGCAAATTTCAAAACGCATTCGTGAATATGTACTCGTACCACGCAGCACTGCGACACTTTATGTTATCTGAATTCAACGCAAAACCTTCGTCCACCAAACTCCGCGAACGCTTACGAGCTGCATTGTAGTTTATTCCGATTCTAGTATTGCTTGCTCATTAGCGTTTATTATTGATTCTACCAGAGAGTGTGGTCGTGTTCGTTTGTTTGCTTCTTTCTACATGCGTTCATTTGTTCGCTAGATTACACAAAAAGTTACGAGTGTGATCTGTATCAAAACGGTGCAAGCTAGGATCACCAGTTTGAGTGTAAATAAATTGTAATAAAAAATTTTTCCACGGTTAACGCAAGAAACATGCATATGAGTTGAGTTTTCTGATGTGATCGTGTGAAACTAAGTTAATGATATTTTCGTACGTGTGTGTGCGTAAATGTAGACACTTAATATGGCAGACTTCGACAACTTGGACTCCATTGAAGACGACGATGCATTGGAATCTCTAGTAAGATATTATCTAAGTTGCTTAAAATTAATACAGTCTCTATAGCCATTTCATATTTTATTAAAACAAGTATCGGTCGGTAGCCGAAACGCTATGTCTCGCCGGCATAGTAAACGTCGCAGCCTATATGACCAAATATTCTTTTTATAAATACTATGCGGCTCACTGTTTGCGATAATTATACGTGCAGCTTCGATGCTAAATTAATTTTATATTATTTTTCTTTTTTGAATTATGCATATGCAGTTTAATCCTACGTTGAAACAGACTCGCGCAGAAAGACGAACAGACGAGCAAACAACGAACGGTGCTTAATGATCCAACATTGTCTCAGACACGCTTGCGCATGCGCCAAAAAAATTGTAAATTGGCTAACTTATAATTTTTTTGCATTTTTATGCATGTACATTTGTCGGCCGAGCGCGCTAAGAATAATAAGCAGTGGCAACTTTACAGACAGACGAATAACTGTGCAGTCAACATTTAATGTTTTGTCTTAGGTGCCGGGTATAAAAAATCGAATGCTATGTGTTGATTATTTTTAGATAAATCAGACTGAAGATCTTGAAATGCGTCGAAAAATACGACGGCGCCAAAAGAATATCCGTGAAAAAAGACACGGTATGGAGTTTGTTATTGATTTCTCTTAACCAGTTTAATTGGATGTATTAAAAGTATGAAACAGAAAATGAGTTTTAAAAACCCAAAAATGATGTCCACGTGAATTACTGTTTACTTTTGTATAAAACGTTTTTCCAACGAGCCATCTTACATTAATTTAACAGTAATTCATTTTATAAGAACTATCATCCAGGGGTCTAGTTAGCATGCAAATAGACTACGTGCAGTTAGATTATTACATAGTTAGATAAGCATGGCAGTTTTCGTCTGCCTATTTAAATCATTTAGTATAAGATTTAAAGGTGGAATGTTACGTTTGCGCAGTAGCGGATCCAAGGGGGGAGCCGCCTCCCCTATTGACTGGATGCATTTTAAAACAAAAATTTTGCACGAAAATGCGTTCTTTTTGATTAAAACATGTTCAAATTTTTTTGGAGAATGGGCGCAGCCCCCTCCCCAGGCTCTACCTTACCCCTTACTCTTTCCCTTTATTCCATATTTCTGGGTCCGCCACTGCGCTTGCGTTTTGCGTTGTACTGTAGCCAGATACAGATGAACACGGAAGCCTTCCGTTCTTCACTGTCAAACATGTGTATCACAAAACAAGAGTTTCAGCAAAGTCAATTTTAAAAGCTTTTCAGCTTCTGAAAGGCTTCGCCCACCAGACCCCCCCACTGGGGCTCTGCCCCTGGACCCCCCTGGGAGACTCTGTCCTCCAGACGGGGACGCTGAAATCGCGAGACCTGACATCGCGAGACTGGACAACGTGAGACCATGTAGCAAGAGTGGACATCGCGAGACCTGACATTGCGAGACCATGTAGTTTAAGCACTAGATCAAACAGCGGTTGGACATAGGGACTGGATAGTCATTGACGGATTATTACTGCTAAGTAGAAATCAGAAAACTGTCCGTTGACAACTAAAATGTTGACTAAAAACCGTCGCCTCCAGTTTCTGCATGCGGTTAGTCATTCAGTCGGCGCTCATACGGAATCTTTACAGCCGCGTGACGACAACAGCAGCAGCAGCGAGGACGAGGCCAGTCAGGGGCCCGTGCCAGCAGTGACGACTTCAACGGCGTCGGAATCGTCAGCTGCATCAACCTCTGACGACTGCTGCGAAGTGTGCCTCGTGGCGCCACGTGCTGGCTTCGCATTGGTGC
>Ga0209367_1003587_pt1 | contig 21145 bp, 8 predicted proteins | sample WorMetLIZISLAND2_FD_187412 | JGI IMG/M metagenome (GOLD analysis project Ga0209367, IMG submission 187412) | Marine gutless worms symbiont microbial communities from Max Planck institute for Marine Microbiology, Germany - Olavius geniculatus... ...
CGACAGGGGAGAAACAAAAGGGGGAAGAGAGGGAGGGGAAGGGAGACGAGACACCCAATTTAAATTTCTGGCTACGCCACTGAACCTACTTCTTACAAGCCACACAGAATAACAAGCAGAGTTGAAACAAAACCACTGAAAGACAGAACAGAATAAGTACACGGAAAAACAGATACAGGGTAATTAGTAAATACAAATAAGCTGCTTCGAGTATGTCAAAACTAACGAGTGCAAATGATGGAGATATACAGAAAAGATTGTCTAAACAAGTAATTAATCTGATTCCGTTTACACAAACACACATAACAGTTACTAGCAATCTACAGCACCAGACATAACACGCAAACAGCCCAGAAAATATGTACGATGCACTTCAAACTAGAAAAATATTTTTCACCAAGTACAGACATATTATGCGGCCATCCACATAGCTAATCTGTCACACATGGCACTTACTTATTTTCAATTTCAACTGACAAACAACTTATACACGGCCACTGCACACGCAATGTTTTTGTGACATGTCATTTTGCGACGATTCACGATGCCATGTAAGCTTCATCTTTGCCCATTAAAACTGAAAATTGGCAAACCTGCCATGGTAAATGTTCACACCAATTTTAATTTCTGTGCACTATTTTCTTCTGTAAGTTAGGAGCGGCAACAAGACTGATGGACTTACTCTCTACTGCCTTAATTACAACACGATTGTTCAGTTAAATATAAGCAAAAACATCTATCAAAATAGATATGCTGTCCATTTTACTCATGCCTAAAGCCATCGGCAGCGTGGGTTAAAAAGACTGAAGACAGAAAGGTGTGATTTTTTTTCTCAGAGTCAGCTGCAAATTTCCAGCAGAAGATATGGATGTTCAAAACGTCAATTTACCTCTAAATTCCTCAAAAATTGAGGAAATTCCAGCCCCAAATTATTTTTTTTGGAAAAAAGACCTCTCGTAGCCAAAAATTTAGTAGAGGGTGAGCAATTGCCCCTTCTCCCTTCCTTCCCCCCACCCCGGCCACAATGCTTCTGCCTAAAGCTACACTGCAGACATCGGCAGACTGGACATTCTGGCAGTCGTTCGCCCGCCGCACAACATGTGCACCTAACCATGTTAATTGTTTGCTGTTACGGCACTATCACCAGTGCTTCAAGTGGGACGGCATGGACCAGTATAACACACCAGCATTTCCTCGGCCATCTGGAAAGCACACTGCCAATTCTGTTCCAAGACAGTTCCAGAAAGAAACACTAAACACACAATAATATTAGACCTGCAATAACACTCCCGACCGTTCCCACACTGGCACTTATTTTTTCCACTTCAAGCCCTTACTATTAGTATTATTAGGTAAAGTCTCTCTTCCAGCAAAAGTGATTCCACTTATTCCTACAGTGTGGTATGTCACAACTAAAGCCTCCAATACCAACGTTGTTTGGCAATACCGGTAATTTGGTATTCGAGAAAGGCAATACCGGCATACCAGTATTGATACTGACATTTCGTTCACTGACGCTGTTAATGAAAAAATTTTAATCTGACTGGCAGAAGACAGGCAATAAGCAGTTGCAAATAATAACTCCATAGTGTATCTTTTATTATACGAATACTTCCTGACATATATATCACCAATGAAGTCACTTAGTGATTTATCTGACATTAAAAGTGTTAGAAAAAAGTTAGTGACTGACCTAAGAAAACATAGGCCTAATGTGTTAAAGAGCTTTATCTCCCAGCAACGAGCGCAGCTTACAGCATAAAATCCCTCAGCTGCGAATGCTTTTTTGGCAGTTTCTGCTTCTACGGACGTTGCTTTGCGGATGGTTTTGAGTATGCCTCGGTAGTCAAATGTAAGCTTATGACTGGTGCAAAGTGATTATATACTCACTTAGTGACCCTTGCTGTCCGCGGCCTCTCGCCAGATGGACCATCGAACGTCGGTTAGTCAGGCGACACTGCAACTTCACCCAGCATCCCAAGTTCCCAACCGCCCACCCACGCGTCCTTAGCAGACAGTGTGGAATGTAGCCTGAGATACATGATGCACAGACAGTGACTCGTAGGCCTACGACGTACAGCGACAGCGCTTATACAGTCACCGGCTAAACATTAGGTCACAGATTGTGCAGTGCATCACACTGATGACTTCTAGAATTGCTGATACCAAAAACTACGGTATTGAATAGTGCAATACCGGTATCAATACCGGTGCCATTTAGGCCGGTATCCCGGTATTCGGTATACTGGTATACCGGTATTGGAGGCCCTATGTGCACCCTACATAACCCGTTTGACAGATTTGGATGCCATTTGACAGGTAAGCTTATGGGATGCAACATTTGACACATTGTGTTGACTCTAGTAAAGGAGAGATTAGGGGTCAAAACCCACACTGCTGCTGCCACCGGGTGAATCAAATGAGCGATTCTGCCATTTGTCAAACTAGTTTGGTCGTTGTTATACTACGCACGGAAAACGCGCACAACGCGGACGACGTAGCGTCGACAGATAGGGCACTCTGAGAGGCGTTTGCCACAAGCCGTGCACGTCACCATGTGTCCACACTCCAGCAGCAGGCAGTCGATGACCGCGTCCATACACACCTTGCAGATGTGGCTTTCAAACGTTCCGCTGCTGTCGCTGGACGAGCCTGCCGTAGCTACAGAACCACACCGCACAACGACACAGCATTATAACACACTGTACACACATCTATGTATTAATAGAAGAAGAAGAAGATTTCGCACAGGCACTAGGCAGTGAAGCTGAACTAGGCCTGTTGCGTGGGAGCTCATCCCCTTGACGGCACTTTGAGCCAGCGAGGGCGGGGCCCAATTAAGCTAGCATACAGCCCAGGTCGGCCGGATGGCCGGCTCAAGTTAAAAGCCAGCGCCTTTAACCGACTGAGTCAGTATACCTGCAGTCCTGGTCACAGGGCCTACTGTTGCCCATAACTCGCCATTTCTTCCCTAGCAATGGCCTTGACCACCGCAGGTACTCATTTTACCATCCTACGGAGGGTAGAAGGCTGAGTACTGGCTCCGTACTGTAGACAGTCACCCATCTAAGTACTAACCGGGCACGGCGTAGAGTAACTTCGTCTCATCCGAGACGCATTAGCAACTACGCCATGCCACCAACTATGTATTAATAGCTACAAAATTATTATAACGGACCGTAACCAGTGCTTTTGCGCACTGAGCCCATGCAGTGGCGCTAGGTGGCTGCTTATGCAGTCACTCACCCCATTGGTAAAATAAAGTAACCAGTGCTAAAGATACTTGTTATTTGAAAACGAGAAGCAATTGAAAAATCAATCATGCTGCATACCACCCACAGAGTACAGTTGATCAATAGGCAATCAATTTTGATCAATCAATTTTAATGGGACTTAAGTATCACGGTATCATGGTAAACACTAACACTGAGGCTCACCTACATCAGCCATCGCACATATTGGACACCTACTCAAAATACTCATACTGAAACAACAAAAACGCTGCACAGCAACAAAATTTTAAAACATAATAAAAGTGCGAACCACAAAACCGAAACTAACTGGTGCTGCTGCTGCTGCTGCTGCCGCTACTAGGCCTACTACTGCTACCACTACCACTCTAACTACTATTTTACTGACCATAGTCAATGTTACGCTGGTGGTCAGTCCATAGCTGTCGAACTCGCAGCACTAACTCGGGCTTTTCGCAGCATCCCTTGTAGTCGACAAAGTTATTAGCAAGCAGCTCCTTCAGCTGACGCACTGTTAATGACTCTATGCTGACAACATCGCTGATCTCTGATAGCTTCACTCGTCTATGCTCTGCTGACTGTCTGAATGGCTGTATAACATCGTACCATACTGTATTACATTCGATACATCAACTAAAAAAACCTCAGATGATGAAAAAGGTTTTCTGACTCGGTCAGTAATAAATAAGTGAAGCACCAGCAGGAACAGCTAAACTATCAAACTAAAATGTGTTGATGGCAAACAGTTAATCTTGCTAAAAAAATTAATGCCACTAAAAACGTCAACTTACAGCAACCCCACTGTGCTTAAAAGTTTCCAAAAGTATCCACAAACAAGACCAGAATCTATCACAACTAATTGTGGAATTTAAATTTGAAGAAAAAAACTGAACTGTAATTTAACTTTCTATGTTTCCACTTTCACTTTTCTACTTTCCACTTATCTACTTTTACCTTCTTCCTTCTACCTATTTAATTTTTACTCTGTACATTTGCACTTTGACTTTTCAACTTTGTTGTACTTATACAGTTTCCACAATTGCACATTTTCATTGTTACTTTTGTTTTCAGTGGCACCGTGGCTTAAATAAATTTCTGGGGAGAAGAAGTTGCAATTTTCCGGCAGATTCTGCTACAAATTTCTGATGGAAGATCATGGACCCTCATAATTTCACTCTTGCGCCTCAATTTCCTACAAATGGAGATTTCAAAAATTGAAAATTTGTATTTTTAAAGAAAATTAGGGAAGTGAGCAATCACTCCTCTGTCCACCCCCCGCCCCCCTGCGATGACACTACTGCTTTCTACCACCAATAATGCTGATACAAACACTGGCTGTAGCAGAGGAAGGTCCACTGGCAGGAGTCGGTAAACTGGATGAAACATCATCACCATTATCATCATTATCACCGTCAGCAGCAGTAGCCACTGCTGGCTCATCAGTCGATGAAACATTATCAGGAGTCTGTGAGTCAGTGTTATTGTCCGCTGGCGACCACTGTGTACCGCTGATATCACGTGAACCAGACGAATTAGCATCATCGCAATCGTCAGCAGCAGCAGCAGCAGCAGCAGGATCATCAGCGGTGTTTTCAGTGTTAGCTGAGCCACTGTCCACCACGCCTGCAGGTGTCGCATCATCAACATGCTGGGAGACTGCTGCGGAGACTGAGTTGTCTTCACCAGTTATTACAGTGTCATTGCTACTGTCAGCTGTATCTGACTGTTGTAACTCTGTCATCTTCTCCTGCCAACACACACCAGCAGCGCAATACAACACAGCTGTCAAATGACTGGTTTTTTATCGCACGATTAATTATTTTAATCGCACGTTAATAGGTATTTTAATCGAATATTTTGTTGCTCATGATTATGGCATAAATAGCCATCAGTAAACGACTGAAGGCTTGCTGCTGATGACTTATCTAAAGACCGTAGTTGATTGAGTCAAATTACTAGCAGCACAGAAATTTAGTAGCATAGTTGACAAGAAAGCCCAGCTAACGCATAGGGAACGCACGACAGCGGTGCATGTATGAAGATCCACTGTGAACCAATCTTAGCTCACCGATCCCAGCAATTTGACGTTCGACATAATCATGATAATGAAGGCTCGTATTTATAGTTTTGTATCAACACTCGCCAGGGGGCATAACTGGTATCGCGTATTAGCTACCGGCTGTTTGAGAAACCGAAAGCACGCATTTTAAATGGGTACCCGTCTTTGATGCACTCGTATGCAGGCTCCTTGAACATAGGGGGTCGCAAATTGGACTGTTGGAATCTGCATTCAACGCTGAAAATTTCGTATGAAGGCTACCTGGTCTATCTCTTGTGATTTCCACGCAATTCCCTCTTCAAATGTGTCTCGTAGCCCAAAATCGCCAAATAATCCACAAAACCCTCTATTTCAACGTCATAAAAGGTTACTGCTCTTAGCGCCAATTGAAAGCCTGTATACTATTAGTGATTAATAGTAATAATATTAATAGTAACCTAAGCCCTATCTCGCACCATTTCTGACATACAGCGACTTATTGGCTAAAAATTGTAAATTTTACCCACCCTCCTCTCATTTAGTGCCCTCACTGGAGGTGACCCCTTTCGAATTTATGAAAAAACTTTACATGTTCTGAAACTAGAGTCTTCCAGGCAGCCAGCGATGAAGATTTGGTGATCCTAGTTTGCACCATTTTATCTCATCCACCCGTGTGACAGACAGACAGATGGACAGACAGACAGAAAAACAGACAGAATTGCGATGGCTAAGATGCGCTACAGCAGTAGCTGCTCTTGCCAAAATTTGAGCACAGCTGAAAAACTGCGGTATAACTATTCAGTCATCAAATAACCACAGTTCAAATTTTCGGCAGTGACTGCTCTATACTGGTACGCTGTACACTAGATGCATATTCACACAATTCATGACTGTACATTCGTTTCCTTAGTCGACATTAATTCCTAACAAGAAATCTGAGCTAATGCTCATGAGATGCGCGAGAGCCTATATCTGTTCCTGTTCGCTAGTAATCTTGGTCTATCTCTATCCATTTGGTCGCAATTCATGCTTTTGCAGCAAAAAATCGCAAAAAATCACTAAAAACCAATATTTTTAAGGTTCAAGGTCATTTAAGGTCATCGATGTTAACATTTCTAAGAAGCTCGTCGCCAGTGCTTATCACAGACTGAACGGTAGTTCAAGCCATGTGTTAATGGCAACTTCTCTTTCCTATGGGGAAGGCAAAAATTCAACCCCCACAGAATCAAAACCCCTGATCCGATTGAGACAAAATTTGACACGGTTGATTATGTCGGCTAGATGATGCCTCACGCAAAATTTCATGTAAATCTGCCCAAGGGGGCTTCTCGGCAAATAGGTGAAATATACGCAAAAATTTTTATGGCCATATACCTTTTTTCTTCCATGCACCAACAAGTCAGACCCCTCAGCAGATTTTTGCATGCAATGGCTCCAACGATGCAGTATCAGGCAAGGATGTGCCTTTTGGGGGGTAAGAAAATTAAAATTTAATATTTAACGTATTTATTAAAAAAATTCGAAAAAAAATTACAATGGCGCCTATGGGGAAAATTAAACAATTCCTTAAACGGTCATAACTTTGGCTGTGTATAAGACAACAACCACTGAGCACCACTAACATGTCACAAATGGTAGGCTATTTTTGTCGACCATGTTATAGCGTTTTCTATGTCCTTTCTCGTCACATTTTGAAAACTGAAAACATCGGCTTGTACTCGACCAGTTTTGCAGATGTAGCTATAAGCTTGTCGCAAAGCTGTGGCCTATAAGTCAGAGTCACAATCACAAAACTGTAAAAATAAATGTATAAGCAGATCATATTAGCGATTTTTGCAAATATTATTCAGATTGCAGCTCAGAAAGACGACGTTGCTCCCTGACGCTGGTGAGAGATGGATTGGACGCTCCCGCCCCTTTGCCTATCTCTATCTCTATCTCACCTGGTCTTGGATTGGTACCGGGTCGTGACGGACAGATGGACAGAATCACTGTAGCTAATACGCGCTATAGCTATGCTAGCTCTCACGTGTAAAAATCATTGATTAATTAATTCGATGACTCCAAATGCAGAACAATAGCATTATTTACAGAGCACCATTTACAAGAAATGCCAGTACTGCTAACGGAGACAATGCTAACAGGCTCTAGAAAATGTTATACTGCATGAGATAGTTGAACTGCATATCGAACATCATTACACTGAATAACTGTTCGAACCTTGAGGCGTGCAACATGACTGGCATGTTCCTGGTCATCACTGTGTCGATGGTTTGGTGCATGACTTACTTTCATAGCAAGCTCTATTAGATCGGCTTTCTCTGTACAACCAGCGATCGTCATCTTGCAGCTGATGAGAAATGTACGCAGCTCACGCACAGTATACCTGTAAAGTGACAATCAAGCAATCAGAACCAATCAACTGAATCAACAAATAGATAAATAAAGTAATTAATCCATCTATCCATCAAGCTGTATAAAATGCCGCCTCCAATTTAAACAAAGTTCTCGATTCCAGGTCACTATTCTGACAGATGCTATTCCAACAGCCTTCTAACCCTAACAATAACAATAACAGCTGTCTTTATGTTATGCATTATTGTGCTTCCAGCTACATGACTTTGTCCCTCGGAGCCTCAATTGTCAGAATTGTGTCCAACTGGACAAAAAGTTATCAAGAGGTGCTGCAACTCTGGAAGCATGCTCGAAACACTGAGACGCACATCACACATCAGTCCTCAAAGAGAACAACTTTATTACAATACGAAAATGCTGTATAATAAGTCTTCATTGGCAATTACCAATTTTCTTAACTTGCGTTATTGTCGATTTTTAAACTGAACTTTGAGTGAATGACACATGGTTTCCACCAACGAGTAGTTAACAGACACTGGCTGGCAGACCTGGTGGCAAGGTCATCACGAGAGTAATCTCCAGAGATGAGCATGGCGCACTTGACACAGACCTTGCGACTGCGACCACGAACCATGGCCGATGTGCGAGCAGATGCAATGTCCGGTGTTACAACAGTCAGGCATCGAGTGCAGTGCGCCTGACCGCATGCGGAACATTTCTGCACCATTAATACACACAGAAGGCACCATAAGTCTAGTAGTAACACCGTTGATTGCATCAACGAAGTTACTCTATGCCTAGCCAAGTTCGCACTGAGACAGGTGACTGTTAACAGGTAACAGGTAACAGGTAAATGGCAACGGCATTTTGGTGTTCAACAAAACCAGTTAAACCACTAAGGGCAACTCGGCAAACTTAACTGCAATTATTACTTTGCATCAACAAAAACTGGTTAGTTAAGGCGATGCAGTTGCAACACAACCTTTCAATACTGGTCAGATGACAAGCAAAGCAAGTGACACTAGATGGTGGTTACGACTTCGTCGACTGTTATGCCTCTGCCAACATGTGACAACTAGCACTCGAAATATCGTGCTAACAATGCAGCAATGCCAAAAAGTGTATTTTGGGGCATATTTAATGCCATCGTGACCTTAAGCCTTGACCAAAATTTGACGTGTTCATCACTGCCATGAAGTCCGTTAGTGGTGAAAGTTTGGCCAAATTCCGTCAACAAATACCCAAGATATCTTGCTAACAATGTTTGTTTGGGACTCACACATGCATGCACGGACGCAAGAACACTCTGGAAACATGATGCCTTCAGTCACTACGTTGGCAGAGGCATAAAAACACTGATGTAAAACACTACTTTAAAGGTACACTTCTTCCAACAGTCATTTTTGGACATGGACACAGTTTGAAAGCCACTGCCGTGATTCACAAACTGTAGCCTTATTACCTTATGACCTTTCATGATCTTAAAGCTGTACAATGAACTTCTGCTAATGTAATATTGATAGTGTCTACATTTATGTGCAGTGTCTCTGAAACATTCTACACGTGACAGCACTATTACTATAATCTATGCTTTTGTAACAGTAATAATGACAATAACCTGTGTCATTTAAGAAAGACTCTGAAAAGCTAAAATGAGTACAACAGTTACTGAATTCCCCAAGTCTTGCATACAGACAACTAAAGCATACAAGTTCAGTCACGATATATAGTGAATGATAACGGCAGTGGCATTATGACAATGGCAAATAGTGGCATCACAAGAGGCTACAATCCGAAAGTATGAAACTTTCACCCCACAGCTGCATAGACATGACTTATTCAGCCAGAGAACTGTCAGTTACTGGAGTTGTCTACCAAATGACAATGTTAACACAGCATCAGTTAACAGTTTCAAAAATAGTTCAATAAACACCGGAAAAAACACCGGCATACATCTACATTCAAGCTGCCATGGAGACAAGTAAAGAACAGCAGAAGGTCATCAGGCCTAGAATGCCGAAGAAGATGATATATGGTAAATAATAGTACCACCTTGCGAATGAAAATATTGAGTGTCGCTCTGCAGGCTTCACAGCATGTCATTCTGACAGCTTTAATATAACAGCAAAGACTGGGACTACCACAGAACTCAATTCACTGCTCAGACTGCAATGCAACATACAAACAAACAGACGGTAAGAAAACAGTTTAATATATGTTGTTCAATTCACAAGCTATAACAACAACAAACTTAAACGTCTTTCAGTGCACCCGTAGCTACAGTAATCGACTGCAAAATCAGTCTCGTTTGACTTACTACACTGTGTCTCAGAAAAAAAACGGTCAAAATTTTTTTTGTCATAACTTCATCAAATTTCTACCAACTTTAATAATTTTTTGCACAAAGATAGCCAGGACGATAGAATTAGGTACGGCGCACTCATTTACCACCTCACCTAACACAGATGCCCCCAAATTGTTATATTACACGGCGGTTATTTGTATCGGATTGCTCACCTATGCATCATCAATTTGACAGAGAACACCACGCAGTTTAATAATTTTGTGGCACTAAATATTTTATGATAAAAACAGCATAAAACAAAATAGCTGACAGCTTAAAACATGTCTAATATCGATAAGTGAATATCGTTTGATCAGTCGTTTGTTGATTCCGCTATCAACCAGTGGCATTGCATCTAAGCCATTGTCTTTGTATGCGGGTCCACTTTGGACATAAATTCTGATGATTTGCAACTGAGTTGTTATACAAACTTATAATTCTGCTAAATAATTTACATTAAAATTTATTTTGTGCTTAATTAAGTCGTTACAGCATTTACTTGGAAAATAGTTCAGTGTTATGCAACAATTTGGAACATCTATGTTTCACACGGTAGTGCATTAACATAAATTAGGTCAGGTGGAAAATGGGTGCACCTTGCATAATCTCATGGTTTTGACTATCTTCACGCCAAAAATTATCGCATTTAGTGAAAATTTGACAAAATTATGACCAAAAAAAAACAATTTTGACTGTTTTTTCTAAGACGATGTAGTTGTAATGTACCAGTCTTGACAACAAAAATGCTCTATGCCAGGCCCAGTAAGTACTGTGAGTCTGTAATCTAGTAGAACCATCTTGCTAGATGATCAGCCTTTATGATTATGTCAACTCCAAGTTCTACAATCAGTGGGATAGAAAAATGAGTTCAAACTTTGGTAGCTGCTGACTACCATAAAATAGAGATGTTTCATTCATTTTTTGTCCAAATTCGAATTTCGACTGCTAAAATTCGGATTAAATTCGAACTTCGTTTATATATTTGTGGAAAAGCTTAAGCAATTTGCGTTGGATGTCTGCACTGTGGGGCAAGATGAAGGTCACAGCACGCACGCCACACGCCGGGAAGCAGTCTATCAACAGTGCAATCAGCCAGGACGTCAATCCATGTCGTGCTCTATTGCCGTCGATTGATGTCTGCTCTGTGTCTGGGCCACCAAGATTTGTCACTTTGATAGCTTGCATCAGTATATACAACATGCGCCAGGGGCGCAGTGCAAGATGGAGAGTAATTGAACGCCGCGGCGGTATGCAGGGAGGGTAGAGGAAGGGTAAGCAAACACACGGCAAGCATCGCTTGATTTGACGCCTTGGATTCGAATATCGAAGGGGTGAAAAACGAATACAAATTTGAACTTTATTTATTTATTTATTTCAGCACTGACATTGACAACACCAGCAACACAAATAAAAACAACAAAATGCCAGCCAAGGATAGAAAGGCTCCAGAAGGAACACTAACATCATGAAATTCAAAGTTTGCAAATCCAAACTTCGTTCAACAACCCTACCATCGCCTATCGAATGTTCACTGCCAATCTCTAAATATCCAGTATCGCTGCCTGTTCTAGCGCATAATACGGTATAGGCTATAATATTTTCACATTCTATATATCAATAAAATGTGCAAAAGTTTCAGCTCAACTCGTGAGAGTTTGCTGCGAATATGACATCGTTGTAATTCATAACGTTACATCCGCAAAGCTGTCACACCAATACGCGAGGAAGGTGCGTTTTTGACGCCTTACAGCTATGCTGTAGCGCATCTGTGGCTCGATTCAGTCGATTGTCATCTGTCTGTATGTCGTCAGTAGGTAACGGATATACCCTGGCTAACAAGTAAATCTCTAAGGAAAACTTTTTGCACGAAACTCTCTTCGTACAAAATTTCGGGGATGCAGTGCAAAGGAAATATTTTCAAATTTGAGATTGATTGAAGGGGGTAGAAAAAATGTGCATTTTTCAACAGAAAACTGGCCATATCTTGGAAACGGTGAGATATAGAGCCACCTGGGCCAAGGCTACTATTAATCGCTAATAGGAAATGTCATATGCTCTTTCAGATAACATGAGAATCATTAACCTTGGATGATCTTGAAGGTCAGTATGTGCTATTGTGTCTAAACGGTAAGAGATAAGGCTAAGGTTGCTATTGGTCTATCGGTATATCGCATGCGCCATTTCAGATGAGATGTAAATCATTGACCTTGGATGACCTTCAAAGTCAGTAGTGCAACAGGAACTGTATAGGCTGTAGCGCATTTTCCCTAGCGACAGCTGGGTTTCTTGTTACTAGTAGGCCCTTTTTCATTATAGTCGTATATAGGCCTAGGCAATAAACATTTTAGTCCAGTATAATCGAGGCTGGAAACATTTTGACCACGCCTCGTAATGATTTACCGTCAACTGAAGTTAAATCAAATCCATGCAAGACAAAAAACAAAACGTCATTTAAGTTAATACAAAGCAAAGGATCATCGTCACTGTGGTGACAGCGAAACTGCTCCTGGTTAATCCTGACTCGACTTCTTGCTACTTCCACTTTTCTTACTAGAGCTGAAACGAGTAATCGGATACTCAGTTATGAAGATAATCGATTACGAAAATAATCTAACCGTTATTCATCCAGCTCGTCAAGCTATATGTGGATGAGTGCTTGCAATATCTAACATGTTCCATGATGTTTGCTATTGCAAGCATTCATCGAGCTGGCACGACAAGCTGACTCATCAGAAACTGGGCGTAATTCGAGTTGTCAACAAGAAAAAAAACCTAGCCAGCAAACGTAAACAGTAAACACCAACACCGCAACAGCGGCTACGTAGATTTAATATACGGCTGCTTTGGTTTTTTTAGTTTTATAACATATTTTTCCTCCTATTATTTTGCATCACATAGCCCTCTTGTAAACAAACAACGGTACATCTAACTAACGTATCGAACTACAATGGTAGAAACATAACGCGTGTATTACGTTATGCTATACCCTAGTTTTGATTTCCGTCGTAAGTCAACTTTTATTCCTTTTTCGTTTACTTTCGTTTTCACTTTCAGCATTGGGAAAAGGGGCGGGAGCGTCCAATCCATTTCGCACCAGCGTCAGGGAGCAACGTCGTCTTTCTGAGCTGCAATCTGAATAATATTTGCAAAAATCGCTACGAACTGACAGTGCATAGGCTACTATTTTGTCAACATCAATGTCATATAGGGCACTTTCAAAAGCAAGCTATTTTGTTTTGGTTGCTGTATTAATTACGCCTATAGCTAGACTCAGCGCAAGTGGAAATGTAAACAGTTGCTCAATGCTCACTCAATTGAATACACTGTAGTTGACTTGTGTTAGGCATCTACTGAGTTTTGTTAACTGGGCGGATTAATATATGTGATCTGCTTAGGCTATACGTTTATTTTTACAGTTTTGTGACTGACTTATAGGCCACAGCTTTGCGACAAGCATATAGCTACATCTGCAAGACCGGCCGAGTACAAGCCGATGGCGCAAGCCATTATTAGGTTTTCAGTTTTCAAAATGTGTCGAGAAAGGACATAGAAAACGCTATAACATGGTCGACAAAAATAGCCTACCATTTGTGACATGTTTGTGGTGCTCAGCTGCTTGTTACGCGCGACAGGAGATATATGCTCATGGCCGAGCGGCGCCAGAAAGGCGTGCCCTTGCCCTTGTCCCCCAGCTGCCTCCCCTAGGAAAAATTTGAATAAAAAATCTGGGCACTTTATCATGCCAAGGTGTAACTTATTAAACGTCATTTTTGCAAGACAACGCAGATATCTCTAAGTTTTTTGCGTTTCCAAATATTAATAAAACAGGCAAATTTGCGGCTTCCGTTGCAAGTCCAAAGTGCTTCAGCTTCAAGAGGGCCGCCCTGACCCCCTGACCAGGGGCTTTGCCCCTGGACCCCGCTACATCTTTTCAATACACACAACAACTGAAATAAGGTCGACATTTGACCCACACACACAAAATTTATTGCCCCCTTTGCCCTGACCCTTGCCTTCCCCAGTTGCTGCCCCTAGCTTCAGATTCCTAGCCCCGCCCATGGATATGCTAAGCGCATCTCAGCTATCGTAGAGGTGTTCGTCCGTCCGTCCGTCGGTCCGTCACACTACTGCCCTATCAAAACGGTGCAAAAGATCACGAAATCTTCACTGCGAGCTGCCACTAAGACTAGTTTTTGTAACAAAATTCCGTGCAGTTGGGTGGAGTTTCTCCTCCAACGAAAGCGTCAAAGAGGGATACCCTTTAAGAAAACGTTATTTTACCTCTATCAACTTGTCTAATGCGAAAACGGTTGCAGTTATGCACAGACTTGCCGCTTATCATAACAAGAACTGCTGACGAGCTTTCCAGTGGTACCAACATTGATGACCTGAAAAGACGTTGACATCCCTATGCGGGATTTTAGTGGGGTTTTTGCGATTTTAGCCTGCGACGCATATTTTAACTGTGAATTACACATACATTACTGGAAACAGACCGGGACAACATGCGTGGGAAATTTTGTTTAGCATAAAACGCACATTTTAGCAATAGTTTCGACCCCCTACATTCAAAGAATCCTCGCTACGGGAGTGTTAAATTCGGGTACTTCTTCAAACGCACTGTTATTTTATTGCACGTTGTATACACTGATTCCTCAGGTGGCAGCACCGATGCTGTCGCGCGTCACGTGAGCTTTGCTCAAATTATTTGTCAGTCAAAGTAGGTCGCGGCCAGTGTCTCGTAAGCTGCAACGTTTCGGTCTCGTCTCGGAGACTCGGATCCACATCGTCTCGTCTTAGTGTCGGCTTAACAGGTCTCGTGCACATCTCTGGTGGTAGCCAAGTTGATCGTGATGATGTACCGCTGTTGCTGCAGCCTGTCATTAGTTCAGTCACGTCGCAGCGGATCGCAGTTCACGAATCCGTCAGACACCTCTCAACTCCATCAGTTGCCCGGCCATTCATGCATTCACTCATTCGCTCACTCATTCAGCAGTTCGCGCCGCTACTGCAACATAGTTAGTTGTCAGTCAGTCATTTTACTGGGAGAGAAACCTAAACTTCGCATAGCGCAGCAGGGTCGTATAGACACACTGTTGCACCTGTCAGTGTGTACGCACCTTGAATTAGACTGCAGATCGAACTCGTTTCAGTGTACACGTAGCTTAAGCCCCGTCGCTTGCTATTGATAATCTTTATTCACACAAGACTGTGTAGAACAGGACAGAGACAGACGCAAAGAATAATATACTTCATTGAGCTATGCAGCAACGCTGTTCCTGACACGGCTTAGTCAACCGTTCAACGTCGTTATCGCAACGTCGACTGGCTCACTTCAGTAAGTTTGCACACATGCTTAAAGTTAAATATTAAAGTTAAATATTGAAATAATATGATTAGCCTATTATATCACCGTTTACGCGCGACAGCTATCCCTCTGTCACACTCTGCAGCCCTATCAAAACGGCTCAAGGTAAGATCACGAAATCTTCACTGTGGGTTGCCCCAAGGTCTCTAGTTTTTGTAACGAAATTTCGTGCCGCTGAGTGAGGGTGTTTTCTTCGAACGAAAGCGTGAAAGAAGGTACCTCTAAAAGTTTTTAATTTTCCGCTATTGGCTCGCTCGGCGTGAAACGGTTGCAAATAGGCACATACATGTTGCTTATCATAACAGACAAGCTTTTTAGGTATATTTACCTCGATGACCTTAAACGACGTTGACCCCTCCCCCCTAAAAATAAGAAGTTTTAGTGAATTTTTCGCGATTTCATGCGGCGACACACATTTTAAGAGTAAGTTGCGCCGAAATGGTTAGAGATAAATTAGGGCAACCTGTGTATGAAATGTTCAGCATCAAACGTAGATTTCAGTAGTTTAAGTCCCGACTCCTATGGACGCCTGCACACGCGAGCATCGAAAAGAGGTACCCCTCTAAAAAGTCGTTATTTTCCGGTATTGGCTCGTTTAGCGTGAAAACAGTTGCAGATAGGCACATATACATGCTGCTTATCATAACAAGCACTGGTACGTGATGAGCTTTTTAGCGGTATTAACATCGATGACCTTGAATGACCTTGAACTCCCAAAGAAGAGTGTCTTAGTGTTTTTTTGCGATTTTCAGCTGCGGTGCACACTTCAAGGGTTAATTCCCACGAAATGGCTGAAGATAGACCAAGACAATTTGCGAACAGGAACTGCTAAAGCTCTCGAGCGTCTCATGAACTTTGCTCGAATGACTTGTTTAGTTTTTTTTTACTATTTATTTATCTGCCGGACGTACTGTGTTCAAAGGATACGTCATACTATTGTGGGAGCTCTCGTATATTTACGTATAAGCTAATTATGCTTAGACTAAAATGCCACACTAGGCTAGCTAAACTCAAGAGGAAACTAATTCCCAGGAGTAGAAAGAAGAAAGGACATAATCTAACGCCTTGTACTCTAAGCCGTAGCTCAGCTTCTTGTTAGTAATTTACAATTTCGGTCGCCATATTTTGGGAACCTTAAGATTTAAAGTCACTTTCACTGTCATAAAATGCTTTAGCCTTCCAGTGACCTTAAAATAATTGACTGTGAATAAATGGCGATGCCATTTTATGCTCAAATTTGTTTTTGTCAACAGTTTGACTAATTTTTTTTAGAGACATCTATCTGAAAAGCGAACGAAGATACTGTGACACTGTCAGCGACAAAAAATATTAGCAACGGACTCCATAATTTTTAAAATCAACTATTTCTTTTTTAATTTCAAATAAGACGCCACAACGCGACGCAATTTAAAACCAGAGGAAAAGTCTTCGGCAACCGTTTAAATTGTTCGAACTTAATGTGTGTTCGTTTTCAGTGGGCTTGTTGTATATATGCGATTATGCGATTGATATTCTATTTGCTTCTAGAAAGACTCTGCGAAGAGATTATCGGAAAAGATTGTATTGGAAAACCAAAATGGCGGTCAAGACAATATGGCGGCTACTTCTGGTCACGTGTCTATTATTATTGAGGCTGGTCATTGCGTTCAATATCGACACCAAAGTGCCGCTAGTGAAGCACGGAAGAACCAATTCTTATTTCGGTTTTTCAGTCGTTTCGCATTTCGTTCAGAACCGAATCACCGCCGTCAGCTCGCCGGTGTAAGTATATCGAATACTGAACTGTATGGCCTTTATATTATAGGGCCTACTGCAGTTTTACAGTCAGAGCATACTCACCGACGTAGATCAAGGAGAGCTTTTCTCTGAAATATGTTTATTGTAAGATATTTGTTTTAGTTCATCAGTGAATAATAAAAATGTAAAAAGTAAAGACATCCATGCCCGATATAAGCACTGGGACAAGATATACAGCCATGTGACTGTTTGTCACCAAGCAGTAGGCCTATTAATGAAAGCGGTCAAAAGGCGGCGATGCTCTGCGGCTTGGAAGGTAACCTCCAAAAGTGCAAAATTTAGGGCTGAAACCCCCGCTCTCATTTTGGGAAAATTTAACGACAAATTTGAAATTTTGAGTAGACATACTCGTGATCTCTTCTGTCTGAAATTTGCAATGTCTGTCAGAAAATTGTAATTGCCTGTACCGCCTACTGTTTTGACCCACGACGCAGCTTGCCATGAGCGCACATCGTAAGCCACAGTCGAAGCGGTTGCTTCTCTAACAGTCCGAAATCCTGCCGACGAGTCGATCGCGCGGCGACTTCCAGGCCAAGTAGCAGATTACGCGCGAGGCGTCATCGCACGCACCCGAGCCACCACGCCCGCGGCGCATTGATCTAACATTTCTGCTTCTCAGTCGCCGCCTGACGACGCCCTCCCCCGGTGAGATGCATTGTCCCAGGAAGAGGAGGAACGGAACGCTGTGAGTCACTGGCAACTGGTGGAGGGGGAGTATAGGTAGTAAAATGTTGTGATAGTTATCGACAGCTGCACATCATCTCAAGACTGCAGCTGCTGAGACATGGATGGACTCCTGTGTGGGCCTACGTTTCTAGCGGTCCTGCGTAGTGGAGATGTACATATAGGAATAATAGGACTGCATGGCTCGGAGCTGTGTACGTTGCCACGATAATACGCTATACACAGTCTGCAGCCATTTGCTCGTCGTTTGATGTGTTTATTATTACTGTCCGCTGTAGCGACCAAAGTATTATTTTCAGCTGAGTTTTTGTTTGACTGTTGACACGTTGACGCGATAACTCATAAACTGCTACATTTAACTTTATGAAATTATGCATGTAGACGTGGATCGGCAACCACAAATATCATGTTGAATTCCAAGGTCATAGGTCAAAGGTCAAGGTCACAGAACTTGATTTTCCGATGCTTTACCATTGCGAGATGGACTGGATAGACCGATAGCTATTTGCCGACGAGGACGTCGTTGTTATAAATATCGCAAAATGCGAGGGCGGCTACCGCGGACTAATTTAGCCTTACGCAAGGCTTGACAGTGTAGTTATTTATTTATTCCGTATTAAGTATCAATCAGTCGATTCTCAATCCTCTGATTTTGTGCTTTAGGCTATATTTTTATACTTTTCATTTTTTACTTTTATTTTAATATCATTATTGTTTTTTTACTTTTTTAGATTTAATTTTTTCACTTTTGTGCGTTTTATCGTATACGGAGTAAACAATAAAACGCATAAAAGTAAATAAAATTAATGCTTAAAAGTAAAAAAAAACTCTTATGATAATAAAATTCAAGTAAAAAAGAGAAGTGTGAAAAATATAGCCAAGAGCATAAAAGCAGAGTGTTTGGAACTACATTTCAAGCTGTATTTTAAAACATAATTATAGGGTTATGGGTTGATTGATAAGTGTGCATTAATTATGAAACGAACCGAAAAATTGAACAATTATTGGGTTTTTAGTTCGACAGTTTGTAACCGGTGCTTAAATGTTTATTTAATAAATTATTTTTGCCAATCTTCTTGTTATTTGTGGTAGCATAAATAAAGGTAAATAAAAATGTCTAAAGTCAACATGCAGTAATGCAGCGGATCGGAATTTTGTAATTCGCGACACTTCAGCCAGGCGCCTTATGCAGCAACGCCAGCAAGTGAAAGCGACTGTATCGAATGTTACGCGTTCACTGCAATTGTGTCTTCTCTGGCGGCGTATACGGCGCTAATTAACTCGCTGTAGAGATGAGCTTTCATAGAAGACTCGACATGATTGGTGTGAAAGTTAATCCCCGGGGCGAGGCGGAAACGGAAGGGAAAATGACTAGAGAGGGTTGTACGGTAGCACGTTTCTCGGCATATTGTGTGGACTGAAGACGAGCTGAGAGATCTCTTGAGACTGCAATGCATCACAATAGAACGCGACACTCATTACTGCGATGCCCTGACAGTCGCGTACGTGGAGTTAGACTATTTGCTACAGTCAGGGTCGACTGCAGTTTTGCATACTGCAGTTATGTAACTGAATAACTGGGAACTAGAAAAGTAGCCTATGTGCGTCCGTCCGCCCGCTTTTTTGCATGAGCTGACAATTGGCGAACTGGTTACTCTTGCCCTGCATGGGAAACGCTCACGCCAATTTTGTCGACTGCTGTGCATCGTTCATACATCAGAAGTGTGCCCGGAACCAAACGTAATTCAATTTAAATGAGAAAATTAGTAAAAATTGTTTCAGAAGATTAACTTTTGCAGAGGAATTATTTTGATTATATTAATTTTGAAAAAAAAACTTATTTTATAAGCTAGTGTGGCGACGACGCGGTTAGCGTGTGGTGGGATATTTAATAATTCCGTTACTGCGGTTTTTCCCACAGTGTGCCAGTTGAAGCTTGTGGACAAAAGTTTGAGGCCTGCTTGACCACCTTCACTTTACTGCTGCTGCTGCTGACGATGATGATGATGATGATGATGACGCGTGTATGTGACGTGTTGCAGTATTCTCGTGGGCGCTCCACGCGACAACGTGACATACGTCGACGCCCCGCCCTCAGTACGTCAACTAATTCGACCAGGTGTAATTTACCAGTGCCCCATCACTACAAAACACGACGATTGCACAGCACTCCGCCTCGACGCTGAAGGTTCGTTTACAGATTCCACTCGCTTCGATTATTTGCTGTGGATTTCTAAATCAATATCATGCTCCACTACAAATTTGTATAATGAATACCTATTGCTGTATATGGAAAGAGACGTAGGGCCCGGACCCCTTTGAATAATCGGGCAAACTTCTTCCTAACTCTTCTGGCAGACTGATAGTTCTTTTTATAGGCCTTATCTATAGCCTTATAGGCATTTGCCTATAATATAGGCCCTAATTAGCTTTCACAAATATTCGTTTTGCACGAAAACGTTGGATTGTCATTCTGCGAAAGTGTACAATCGTGCTCAGTTACTTATTTGTCACGGTCAACGCGAGACGTCACTCAGTAGTACGGTCGTAAACATAGCAAATCACGTCACGCAGTCCTGGGTGGCGCCTGCTTTGATTTGGACCACTGCAGCTTATCGGCAGATACCCAGCAGCACGTTCAGCGGCGTCCTGGGTTAAAAAAGTGGGCGGGGCATACTTCCTGCAGGCAGTTGCAAATTTTCGACAGAGGAGATTATACAGGGTGGTCCAAAAAAAACTGCACAAAGTTAATGACACCATAATTTTGCAACCGTACGTCATAGTCATGTGGTTTTCAGCAAAATGTTCCGAAAGAAATTTCTTACGTGACTAAAGTCAGTATTTAAATACAGCAGTTAAATATTCTTTGTCATTGCCGCTGGAAATTGAACTGTGCAAAAAAGTATTATCTTCGACACTGCGGTCCATAAAAAACATGCCAGTTTTATTTTTTGAATAGTTCCGTGAAACATTGGCCGATTTTAATAAATTTTGGCAGGCAATATTAGAAAGAAACTTGACGCATGCGTCTTTAGTTTTGGCCATCTCGCTCTAAGGTTGTCGCTACACTACCGTGTGAAATGCAATGGTCACAGTTTGGCCATTGACATCAATGAATTCCTACCGGGTAGCGTATGCATCGCCTCAGAAATTATTGACTGAATAGCGACAAACGCAATTGACAATAATTATTATCACCCAAAAAGTCACACGTGTCACATCACATCATTTTCATTTTAGCATGTGCTCAAAATGTCCTCCTGCAGCACAAACGCAAGCGGTAGACATTGACACCATTTGCCAACAGC
>Ga0209367_1003588_pt1 | contig 21140 bp, 9 predicted proteins | sample WorMetLIZISLAND2_FD_187412 | JGI IMG/M metagenome (GOLD analysis project Ga0209367, IMG submission 187412) | Marine gutless worms symbiont microbial communities from Max Planck institute for Marine Microbiology, Germany - Olavius geniculatus... ...
AGGATTAAGTTATCATATGTCCATTGCAGTCTAAATGTTCAGTTTCAAAACGTTGAGTTTTCAGTGTTCAGCGTACAGGTAATCTGTGACTTAAGTGGCAACCGACGTGAAGGGCGCCGACAAGTAGCGCCGCGCGACGTCAGCAACACGAGGGTATTGGCACTCGTGCTGCCTCCACCAGTGGACTGTGAGCATTACCTAAGCCTAACCTGACACTGGTAATTAAACCCTGGATGGATGGACAGACGGACGGCGACCGACTGACCATGCCACTCCCGCCCGCTGCAGTCGCCATTCATGAGAGATTGGAAGGATTAATTATCCCCTCTCCGCCACACCGTCCACATGCCATCTCACACTTTAGGCCTACGACTGACGTTCATAACAATAGCAGCACTTCACTTCCAAGTTCACACACCTGAACCAGTGTAGTACATAATAGGTGGCCGCTCCTGGTTTGCATTACTAGTTAGTATCAACGTGTATGCACCGGCAACGGTGTGAGGAGGCGAGGGGATATTGGATAATTGTGGTTACCTACGCCGGCATGCTGCTTGCTTTTGACCACTGTATAGTAGCATGCACTTTCCCCTTCCCATTCTTCCCGTGATGGGCGCAGCGCCGACGCTTAGACAACAATCACACGTGGTCGCCGATCGCTCAGAACGATTAGCAAATGTAACGCCGTGCGCTGATTGTATACGTCCACGTCAGTTACTGAAATTAGGCCTAAAGTGTGAGATGGCATGTGGACGGTGTGGCGGAGAGGGGATAATTAATCCTTCCAATCTGTCATGAATGGCGACTGTTCTACAGGTGCGCCTACCCCACCACTCTCCCTGCCACTGTTGTTTGCTAGCAAATCGAGATCGAGTTGTATAGTGGCCGCCGACTGCTGTTTGATTGCGGCTTAGACAGTGACAGCGGTGGGGCGTGAGTGGTAATCGGTATCGGGTTTCACAGTCAATAAAATATCGCCCAATACCCGATCCACCCCAATACCAGCCAGTATCGGCCAATACCCGGTACCCCAATACCAGTATCGTTCGAACCCTAATTGTAAACTATGTAGCAAACAACTATGGCACGCAGTTATTTCGTAGGACAAGTTATCAAGATTTGTACTGGTATAGTTTTCGTTTAACAGTCTGGACTTTATCAGTTTTGACTTCACAGTTTGTGTGCTGCAACATCATCATCACTTTTGGTTCAGTTCGCAAAAGTTGACGTCCACCAGTACTCCGGTAGTTGAGTTCTGCAGTTTTTGGTCTTCTGATTGACCTCAAAAATTGATCCCAAGAAATTAATCCATTACTTTTGATTTATTTTGGGGATATTATTGATTAAAATTTTTTTTGATCATTTGCAGTTTTAGTTACAAGTCTTGTATACAGTGTTATCTTGTTTCTTTGGTGTTTTTGTTGTCTGTGCACTAGATGCGACACCTTGGCATTTCAACGTGAAACTATCTTCGTAGGAATGAGCATATCTCAAACACACGTCGAGCTTGTTTGACAAGTACTTGTTGATCTGTGTTTGATGAATGCTTGATGATTGCTTGTCGAAGCAGCTTGATGAATACTTGAGCTTGAATCATTAGCAAACATGTTCGATATTGCAACCATTAATCGACCTGCTTCTACAAGAACTTATCAAGCCAGTTCGATGAGTGCTTGATGTGTGCTTGATGAACTCATGGTTGGTAAATGATCGACAAGCTAAACCATTGCACTCTATACACTTGAATTGTCTTGATGAGACAAGTTGCAGAGAGTGATGAATTCAGCTGCCCACGTCGTCACTGACACTCGGAAGTACGACAGTGGTTTGTCGCAATTAATGCATGACGAGCTCCACTGGCTTGATGTCACCGATCGAGTATGATCTAAGCTCGCAGTGCTCATGTATCGATGTCTCCATGGAACTGCTCCGCCGTACTTGATGGACAGTTGTACACTCACAACAGAAGTCACTGGCCGTCAACATCTGCGTTCTGCCATTCTGGAAGTTGGTCGTACCGCGCTATCGATTGAACAGTTTCGGTCGTCGGCGCTTTTCTGTGGCGGGCCCGTCGACTTGGAATTCACTGCCAGACAGTCTTCGTGACCCAGAACTGAGTCTCGATACTTTCAAACGTCAGCTGAAGACATACATTTTTGCGAAATATTGATGACAAAATGTATTAAGCACATTAGAGGTCTTTTTTGAGTATGCGCTATATAAATTTACACTTTACTTGCTTACTTACTTACTTACTTGTCGAGCTGACTGCTCATCGAGCCAGCTTCATCATGTAAATGGTTCATAATGCTGCACAGGTAACTGCACTGGAGACGGTTTTTGCTGATGGCCCAGACAAACTGTACTCACGTGTTCTGAGTGAACATCTCATGTGTTTCTGTGGCATACTGGCAGTCGGCACACGTTGTGGTCACATCTATTTGATTGGTAAGCCATTCATGTACTGTACAACTTGGCTGTTAAAGGTCCATGGACACCAAAATTAACATATATATATATGTTATCCATTTTTCTAAAGCAACATTACTTTATGAGAATTTTGATAGTAATATTGTCGACCATCGTTTTGTCAACACAAAGAAACATACATTTGAAATCGATGGTCTACGAAAAGGTCGAAAATGAACCGCCATGCTGACAGGCTGATGACGTCACTGGTTGATGACGTCGTCAGTGTAAAATATGCATAGAGACATAAGCATTATAAAATCATATTTTCCGCCTTTGTACTGCTGCAGTTGTCATGCAACACAGTATTTTATGTCATTAAAAATATTAAAATTAATTGATAAACGCTGCCTGTGTTCCCCCAGTGGCATCACTTCCGGTCACTGACCTAGATAGATTATTTTGCATAACGTAACGTAACGTCGCATTTTTGTTACAATTTGTCATTATTTTCATATATTTATAAAGCTTAAATCAACATATTATATATGCAAGATCAAATGTCTAACTAATTCAGATCTACATAAATTTTACAAGTGAGTTTGACCGTGGCCATGGATCTTTAAATTACACAATATATTGCTGGTCGCAGTGATGCATGTGAACTTGTGTACAGTGAATAGGCTGAACTTGCTTTTGCATGCACACTGTATGCATACATGACATTACCTGTTTGTGAGTCTGATGATTGCCTGTCGTATCCAAGGGCCGACATAACCAACGGCCGACATAGCAACCTTTGGTTTAAAATCAATGAGGAGATCAAATAACGAGATGGTGTAATTTCTGCTGACAGCCATTTATCCTGGTGATAATCACTTGATTGCAGTCTGATCGGGATTTGAACTCGAGATCTTTTGATTGTGAGTATAACGTCCTGAATGTTGCACCACCAAGTCACTCCGTCCTCGTAGCAGAGTAATTTGGATCGGTCCGGCTTTTATGCAGAGCATTGGAGCACGAGCATATATGTTGAGGGTCTGGGGGCTGTGTTTCCTGTGTGTTCCAGGGTTGGAGCACTGTTGGAATGGACATTAGGAGGCTTTCAGGACTTCGGGGGTAAGGAGGAACGTCAACATCAGCCAAAAGCTATTCTGCACTATAAAGATACATTCTCACAATGGTTGGCACCAATATTTCACCTCATTCAAATATAGTTGCGGGAAAAATCATACACATGCTTGGACATTGGTTGGCTGCTATGGTCCTGCCATCCAGTACAGGATGATGTCATTGTGTTGTGCTTGTCTGACAGACATGTGCCTGGACACACGTTCGACATCCAGTGAGCTCCAAGCTGCTTCGCTCTATCCCATCGATCCGAGTCGACACGACGCCGTCACCGAGCGATACAAGGCTCTCTGCAACTCTTCCCATGCCTGCCTTCATCTAGCAGGTATGCATGCCACGCCCGAAAAAAAACATTTTTATAGCCCACTGTGATGGATTTTATTGGATTTTGACTATTTTGACGTAAACCTCCAGGGGTGTTTCAAGTGCCTAGTTTGACCAGTTTTCATTCATTGTATTAGATTCTGACAATGACCATTTTTTCTAACACAGTATAACACACTAAAAAACCACATCAATAAATACCAACAAATTTGCAAATTTGTAGGATTAAAAGTTTGACTGGAATGACACATTAGGCGACTTCACTTTTTGACTTAGACTTTCGCTGAGCCTAAACTTCGTTCTAAGTATATTACTATATAACGTGAATGAGATTTTTAAAAACCAATATTATTGTAATCTATTAGAAGTTTGATTTGAGGAAGTGTCAAATGTCAAATGTGAATTTATATAGTGCATTATCGTTAAAACCTCTAATGCGCTGGACTTGCTTTGGCTGTTTGATGTAAACGTGGTCGTATTTTTTTCTACATACAGCATTCTTGTCTTATATCTGTTGAAATTTTGATGCATTACAGGATTATGACCTGCTCAGTGTGTTCGCAAAGTGTAATACGGTGTGTTGTTACAGTTATTGGGTTGAGTTAATTGGAAATTTGATTTTTTTTTTGCAGATGATGCTGACGATGGCGAATACTTTGACTTCCGAAAACCGAACGGTGAAGTCAGTCAGTCCTTTCAGTCCAGTAAGCACACTGCCAAATATTTACCCACCAAATTATACAGTTCAGTATTGGATAAGTTTTAGTGCCTTTTTATCTGTAGTGTACATTTTACTATATCTCTGTGATATCTGGATATTTTGTAAGTTTTGTTGTTGGTCGTTTGTGGATAAGTGTTATTCTATTCATAGTCTTTTTGTTGCATCTTACTGTTTAGCAGGTTTTCATACATTATCTCTGATCTTTACCACTGATAAATTTGTAGCTGGTAAGAAATCTAACTTACAAAATGTTACTTTTTGTTTCCTTGCAATTATTGGTCTGACCTGTTGCTGTATGAAAAATTGCTCAGAGTGCATAGATCACTGGTCATTTGCAGTACTAATTGTAGAGCTGCTACAGTTTTAGTAATATTTCTGTGAATATGTTGGTACAAGTACATAGCAATTTAGTTTAATTCTACTGTTGTTGTTGACTGAAGTCTAGGATTTCCATGTCTCCTGGAAAGATGTGGAATTTTCAGGCCCTGAAAGTTCTGCAAAATAAGCATGGTCCTGGAAGTCCTGGAATTTATGAAAATCCTGTATAGTTGATGAATTCACTGAGGGTTTAAAATAATCAGCGTGTAGCGCTAGCATAGCACTTGATTACTGAGATGTAGTGATTGGATAAATTTCCAAATATTTGGCATTCCGTGTGCCCTGCATCCGAGTATTTCACTTTCTTTCTTTATCGTATGCAGTTGACTCGGCGCTGCCACTCTTCGGCAGCATCAGAAGCGGTGTGAAGTTCCAATAAACCACCGTCAAACTTGTTCACAGGACAGTCGTTCACGATGTGCGACATAGATTGAGTGTTGCCACAAATGCACAATGGACTGTCGGTATATAACCCCACTGATGGAGACTTCATCCAGTGCCTGATCGGAAATGATTTAGTAGACACCACTCACGTCTGGGAAGATCATAGCCAGGAACGAGATCTGTTACGTCATCAATGATGAAAGAGTTAACTGTAGGATTAACCTCCCACGTCCCAAGTATTTCACTGTTGTTTACAGAGCACTTAGGGCCGGTTTCTGGATCTTAACTGGCCGGTCAAGTTAGTGTTAACTGACAGATTTGCATAACTCGCGTTTCCTGTTGCACTAACCAATGGTCAGAATGGCCGTAAAATTAACTGGCCAACATCGGGCAGTTAGCTAACCGTTGATCGTAGTTATCGTATTTAACGCAACCTTTGTACCATTTTGCAAGCAGTTAATTGAAGAACGTGATACTATAAAACGATTTTACCGTATGTAGCATTGTCTTCAAAACGCACGAGGAGACGTTTGCTGCTACAAATTTTACTACAAAATCCATTGATGAATGGACAAAATGGCTGTCCGCATATTGCTTGGCTGGGTCATGCACTGGCTGAGGAGCGCCTGTGCTCATTAATATTCATGATGCCCGCCTGCGCTAGGCCACGGCCTAGTGGCTAGGCGGAAGTGATAGGTGTCGTGTGCATCGTTGCTAAGCAACTACAGTTTACCGCTCAGTAAGCTGACAGCCAGATTTTGTTCAGAAACGCGCACAAACTTAACTAGCGAGTTACAGTTAACAGACGGTTTGCTAACTGATCAGTTAACTAAAAGATCCAGAAACCGGCTCTTAGGGAGGTATTTTTACCATTGGCAGGCTTTGAGACTGTCCTGGAAAAACGTTTCAACAGTCCAGGTCCTTGAAAGACCTGTAAAAGTTGGGGAATTTTTTTTTCCAGTAAAAGTGTGGGAACGCCGGAAGTCTTTATTCTGCTGCTCTTATGCGTCTGTTGACAGCCGATGTCAGTGTGACGAGCATTAGCTTTCTGAAGAACACCGGTCTACTTGCAGTCGGCTTCAACTTTGGCTGCTTCCAACTGTGGAAGCTGAACATTCCTGTTCTAGAGTACGTTGCTTCTTCATTGAACTTGCTCATGCTTTGTCTTTCCTTGGGATGCAGAAAGCTGTTTTTAAAAAGCTTAACTTGGTAGGTTTTTGGGTTTTGTTTGGGTTTTAACTTTTAGGTTACGGTATATAGTTTTTGTAAAAAGGGTCGAGGGATTTTTGTGAGTTTTCTGTAAATTATAGTGAGCACTGTTAGATTTTTTGGGTATTTGCTCAGATGCCACCCTTGGTGTTTTTTCATGAAATATTTTTTCTCTCTCATACAACTTAGATTTGTAATAGATTGACTGGGTTGACATTTATAAAAAGCAAACATGTGTTGTACCATATACCGTTGATTTGACTGGTGTTGGATTTAGTAAGTAAAAGTTCTTGACTGATTAAGCGGTAAATATGCCATTTGTGTTGAGTTAATTTGTTTAGTAGAGTTCCATTGTCTTACTTGGGGCTTGAGTATTGCATATGTTGTAGTTTTCCTTTGATGTATGTATTCAAGTTGTTGCTTTTGCCTGCATTGTATCTCAATTATGAATGCACATGAGAAAGATGTGTAGGCCATGATGTGGTATTAAAGGTCCGTGGATGCCAAAATTAATATATACATTTTATCCTTTTTCCTGAAAGTGCAGAATTTTCTGATAACTTTGACAGTAATATCGGCGCCCAGAATTTTGTCAGCACGGAAAAATTTATCTTTGAGGTCGACGATCTACGAAAACGACGTGGAAAACGTGCCGCCATGATGGTCTGTGATGATGTCATGAGTTTAGCCTATAGACGTCATGAATATTAATGGCTTAGCCTAGAATGATGACGTCGTCGGCTAGGCCATTAATATTCGTGATCTATATGGGCTAGGGTCATGACGTCACCGCAGGCATTGATAGATTAGAATATTTCACATAACGTAACGTAATGCCGCATTTCGTTTGAATTCACGCGTTAATTTCATATATTTATGAAGCTCAAATCGACATATTATATATGCGAGGTTAAATGTCTAATTTAAATCTACAGAAATTGCGCGAGTGAGTTTGACCGTGGCCATGGACCTTTAAGCAAGTTGGTGAGTGCAGTTGCACTCTTATGCCTTTGTATACACATTTTGTGCCAAAAAAAACTTAGGGCCAGTTGTATGAATGCCACTCAGATCTCCCGTCACTTGATTTTGCTCAACTCACTGATTGTACTCAAATTCTCCATCAAGCAAATTTTATTGCAGGAAATGATTTTGATTCTACTTATTTGAAGGAAGTACCGAGGATTCCGATTCGTCAGTGATGATGTACTGCATAAACAAAAACACAAAGCAGACGTTGTTTTGTGCATGCTGGGTACATTATCGAATTTGCAGCAAAAACTGCTGGCAAACATTGTGGTTTAGCATGAGTTGGTTAAGTGTAAGGTGTTTTTTGAAGTGTGTAAGTTCTTTTATCACAATTTGTTGTTTTGCGTGCAGATTATTGCATAATCCGAACAATATGCTCGATTCGTTCTTCACTCAAAAGTTGACTTGCGATTTCAGGAAGGAAATCCGCCACTCAAATTTTGAGCAGAATCGAGTTGATCGGCATTTTGTTTTCATCCAGTGGTTTGTGTGTCGAGTTTAATCAAATCAGTGAGATGGCTAGACTTGGCTGTTACTTGGCATTCATACAATCAACCCTTAGTTCTTAATGACCGGAAATATTTTTGCTGTCTGAAAAAACCTACAGTTGCCAATAAGTTTGTGCACAGCGTGTAGTGATGCATTGTGCAGGTTTAGCAGTCGTTTTGATGCGGACCTTCCGGCCGTCGTGAGCTTTGCTTACCAGCAGCCAGAGAATGACCCAAAGCACTTTGGGTACCTGTGGGTGGTACGTGGACCCACGGCCGAACAGTCCATGTGTGTATGTCTTGTTATTAAACTGTTTATTTACCGATGCAGTTCTTGTATATTGTCGTTAATTTGTTAGACATTGGGTTGACTTTACTTTTTTATCGAGCACAAAGAGAACATAAAACGAATATAGTAGAAATCTAACATATCTAGCTCATCAGTATAATTGCATTAAAAGTCTTATAATTCGATACGAGGAAGTTTTTTGGACAGGATAAGATTCGAATCGGACAATTTTTTGCAGCAATAGTGTGACGGAAAATACTTTTTGTCTTAATACTCACATAGCTGCGGTTCCGTCTGAATACATTATATGCTTTAATCAAGAAGTGAATTGATTTTGCTGAGCCTTTTGCTGAACGGGAACTTAGATCTAAGTCTAAAGTTTCAGCTCAGCGAAGAGGCTCTGCAAACGTTGGAAATGTTTGGTCTAACTACATACTTAGGCCAAAGTTTAGGGAGGAACCCTGTATTTTGTTCCATTTTAGCCATGTTATTAGTGCGTTTCGGTGAATCTAGAGAGACTGACTGCGGTGCGATGTCGGTGGCTTTGTAGCCATTCGCAGACGAGCTTTCTGAACCTCTATCAGATGGGATTTGGCAGGAAGGTTTGGCACGACGGCTTCGGATTTGTGTTTGAGGTCGGTGTTTTTTCTACCAATATCTTACCATTGCTGGTTGTGGCCGATAGTTATAGTCTCCTTCTGTGTGCTTATGTGCCCCATGCAGGGGACCCACAAGCTGTAGAGTGATCCGCCTAATCCACTTCTGTGCTGCGTGGCGTAGAAGGCGCTTAACCAGTGTTTTAGTTTATATTGCTATAGTTATGTGCGAGTCTTTTGTTATGCGGCATGACGAAAATCTTTTCATTCTTGACTAATTGCTTTTGTTTTTAAGTTTTTGATTGAAATTAACTGCTAACAGTGTATGTAGACTAGTGATAGGTTTCGAATTGTAATGTTCATGTTATGGTTCAATTCTCGCCATACATCATTGCAAGTAACTTTGAGCAAGTTGCTAACCTACTTTGGTCTCGGGTCAACTCAGCCTCCTACTCTCAGCGGTACAAGAAATGGGTAGTAGCTTTCGAGCTATGGACAAAGGTCTAGTGTAGCTGATTGGGGTGGTGGTATGTGGTTTTTCATGAGTTTTAAGTGGTCAGACTGAGCACTGGTAGATACTGTACACATTAAGGGAATTTGCAAAAATTCGCAAATTCGTATGTTTGAAGTTCTAACAACTTAACCTCAGTAAAACGTTATATTATTGGTGGACCAAGAGAAACCAGAAGTGAATTAAGTTTGGGGTCACTGGGGTGGGTTTTCAAGGCGATTTTGCTCAGTAAAATTCACAGGGTTTTTTTATATGTGCCATGGTATTTCAATGCTGATGCTCATGGTTCAATCTTTAAAAAACACATATTATGTCAGAGACTAAGTGCTATTTGTATGAATGTCAGACAAATCTCCAATCAGTTGATTCTGCTCAACTCACTAATTGTGCTCAAATCCTCAGTCAAGCAAATTTCATTGCATGAAACAAGTTTGATTCTAGTTGCTTGAAGTAAGTAACGGCGATTCCGACTCATCAGTGGTAGCATCATGCATAAACAAAAAAAGGCAGGCAATTTTTTCACGGAGAGGTTGTCAATTTTGCAACAAAACTGCTAGTGAACATCGCAGTTTAGTATAACTTGGTGAAGTGTAAGGCATTTCTTCGAGTGGATATGTTTTTAAAATCATAATTTGTCGTTTTACATGCGAATTATTGCTTAACAAGGACAGTATGCCGGTTGCTTTCTCTGCTCAAAGTTGAGTGGAGATTTGATTGAGGAAATTCGCTGCAGTAGAGTCAAGTCAAGTTGATCAACGTTTGGTTTCATATGATGGTTAACATGTTCATCATTCATCATTTCTGGCAAGCACCACTAAGAGTGCGTAGTGCCGAACGTAGGCATCAATCTCCAGAGTGGACAGTTCTGAGCCAGGTCAACTGCGTCGTCCATATTAAGGTCGCTCAATAATATGGATGTCATCCATATTGAGGTCGCTAATTAAATTGACGTTTATACTATCGGCCCTAAGTGTTGGTGCACTGAGATGTTGTGAGTCATCTAGTGGATGATGCATCGTGTGTAGGATCTGAATGCTATTTTCATGCAGTTTGAACATAACCTGCACAGTGCGCCATTCAGTGCACAAAACTCATCCATGTCGGGAGCTCGGCTGATTGGCTGTCGTACTCTGGCTGATTGGCGCCACAAACCGCAGTTGCCGCCTGCCCATGACGACTCATTGCTCGACGAAGGTCAGCACTTATGCACCGTCAGCGAGTGCTTCGTTTAAAATATTTCTCATACAATTGTCACATTGTATTCAGCTACAGCTAATGCAGGCAGCTATAGTGTTTATATTTATCATCGTCGTTTATTATCATCTCCGAGCTACATGAGTGTGTTTTGTGACAGGTACAGCAGCTGATCTGAGTCTGGCTATGTTTCTCTGGGAGGCAGTTAGCTCTGGTGCTGCTGTTGCAAACAGACGCTGTTTTCTCGCTATATTTGACATCAATCGTTGGTACAATGCTCAAATGCCTAACTGCATCAGGTACCCACTCAGCTGTGCTGTCTCATGCATGCCATTTGAGAGCTTCTCATCAATTCTTGTGTTTAGTTTTGAAGTAAAGCAGGTCACATGTTCCATTGGCAGGATGCTTATCTCCCGGTCGTAACCGTTGGATTGGATGGACCACTAAGTCTGTGATACGTGCCCAGTTTAACAATGTACCTGCACTGATTGTGTTTTTATCTACTTGATATTGCATAACCAAATGCACCAGTGAATTCGGTGCAATTCGTGATGGTGAACTTTTGGAAGAATCATTTTCAGTCAAATCACGAAAAATTGTTGTAGCGTTCGAGCTTTCTGCCAGTTGTGCTGGCTGCGTCGATGGTTGGCCTATGGGCAATTGGCATTGCAGGACAAGTAAATGATTTCGTGGTTTATTTACTGACAAAAATCAAAAGTAATACAGTCAACAGTAGCACAAGTTAAGGTTCGGTTTCACCTAAGATAGTCTGAGTTGAGTGGTTAGAGCACTTGAGCATTATTTCTGGCTTGTTAGATGCAGGGGCGGTATGCATAACATCGTCGTAAATTAGTTTGGACGTAAGGCCTACGTCACGACTAACTACTTCCAAACTAGAAAGTTGCGTTCGACGGCATGCAAAACGCTGTCGTAGCGAGCGACTAACTACTACCGACGTAGATGACGTCGGGTAGTTTGACTCTGGAATTCCCTGGCTAATCGCACTCTGCCTCGGCCGGCCTGCAGCTAAAAATAGATATGGCCTGACTTGTCTGCTACAGTCTTGGGCATGCTCGAGCCTAGTTACAGCTCCACGGGCTAAGTAAGAATGCGCGATGCGAATAAATGAAATTTATCGAACGCTAAGTTTTATTTAGCAACTTTTAATACTGCAATTAGTTTCAATAGTGTAGTTGACTCGCCAGAAGTCCTTTATGACGCATAACATGATTGCAGCTTCTCCTTAGCGACGTTAGTTTACATTAACAACGACCGACTAAATGTTTACGTCAGGTCGCTGGAGCGACTAGCGTTAGTTTGGACGTAGGCGTCTGACTAGTGCTACGTTGTTGTTATGCATACCGACTTAGCACCATGCCCGACGTAAATCAGTTTTAGTTTGGAAGTAAAGTTACGACGTTGTTATGCATATGGCTCCAGAGCTACTGATAGCGATACTGTTTTTGGTCTTGCATTACACTGAAAAGGTTAGAGTTTGTGTAATAGCTCTTTATGGGAAACCCATCACAGAACTATGGAGCATCACATGCCATATGGGATCACTCAGGTGAATGCACTCTGTTTTAACCCCAGCTAGACAGACTGTTACTCGATTTACCTACCCAGGTGGGATAGTTGGCTGAGTTGACCTTGCTGTTGGTTATATACCTAGATAATTTACCTGTCTGCAGCCACCACCCATCCAGTTAGTAACGACTTGGTAGCAGCCCGACTGAGAGTTGAACGCATGAACTCTTGATTATCAGTCTGACCCTCTATCATTATGCCATCAAGTCACCAGCAGTGGTAAATTGTTCGAGTATTCCACGTTTTTGAAGGTGTTGTGCTCAAGCATGTATTGTGTGTTATGCAGAGAATCGGCTGGCAGCTACGACACTTGTCCCTACTGGTCTATCTGTTCACTTGACGATGCTGTACGTCATCTCAGTCCCAGTCGGCTTCTTGTGAGTGCCTTCTACTGTCTTGCTGCATTAATAAAATGCATAGTCCTTCCAGAGGCATAAAGCCTTTAGAGCAATGCTAATCTTCGTTTCGTTAGATTTCAGCCATTGCGAGACCTCGATACGGACTTACACTGTGCTTCGGAAAACGTCTCTGACATTTTCGATCATAACTTGAAGAAGAATTATCAGATTTTAATAGTTTTCGGTGTCGATGTTCTTGAAACAACTGGCCATTAAACGACATTCAATTCCCCACCTTACTGTACATCTGCATTAAAGCATTAGCCATTACTGATATTGTTTAGAGTCCGGAAACTGTTTGTGTCAGTAAGTAAAAGGTGAGTGCGATAAAATATTCAGTGGACCTTGGTAGTTGGTTATATACCGAGATGGTTTACCCGTTCGCAGACAGTCACCAATTCTAGCAGTAACCGCTTGATATCGACACGTCAGACCGGGTTGGAACTGACGACCGCTTGGTCATAAGTTTGACATTCTGTCTTTATGCCACGAAGTGTTGCACTAAATATCGGTGTTGGTGGTAAATGTACAGCTGGTTGATGTCAGCTATCGAGATCTGAGTCGGTTCAAACCGTCCTGTCCGTCACCTGACCAGTTGGTGAAGTATCTTCAGCCTTCGGCTCTTTCGTTCAGTAAGCACGTTGCCATTACTACGGTTACTAATTTTTGAAAAAAGATTTCTGTTTAACTGATACATTTTTCCAATGTTACCTTACAATAGGTCAGATTCTTGCTGCCCCCGAGCCAAAACAATGAACTTTTGTGAACTGTTGTTGTTGAATATTCCGTCTGTTGCCTAACTGAATAGTGTTATCAGAAGTTTTTCTAAAGTTATGTGCAGGTATGCGATTATTTTTGACATTTTTCTAATGATTTTGTTTATCGATTAGGCCGCAGTGATACTATCTAGAACAGCAAGACTGACGGTGCATGGCAAGGTATCTGTTTTGTTGTAATTGTGTGGCTAACTTTGTTGTTATGTATGCGGTTGGCACATCTGTGGATTTGCTGTGTCTGGCATCTGCTGTGTCACCATTATCTTATTATCTCCGCCAATGGAATGAAGTGAGTTTGGTGGAGATTATGAGATTGGTCGTTCTGTCCGTCTGTGTGTCCGTCTGTCTGTGTACACTTCGCTTGGCGGAGATATGCACTCCTACGAGCGCCTTCTAGTTGCTATCTATGTTCTTGTTGTGTCTAATGACTTGCATTGGTTGTGTGTGGTTGGGGTCGGCTGTGAAACGTAGAAGCGAATGCAGTGTCGGAATCTGGTATTATGCATCTCGAGTTTGCTGGGTTTCAGCGCCAGGTATTTGTCTCTTTTCCCACGCTCATCATGTTCTTGCTTCTGTTTGTTTCATTTTTTTGTGAACTGCATCATGCTGGCTTTGCGATTATGTTATGTTAGCTAAGAGTTACAGCGACACTGAAATTGATTTTGCTGACCGAATGCATCTGTTGACTTGCGTTGTGTCTACTGAAGACTTGTGTCATTGTATTATCAGTATTAGATACAGTTTCCTCAGTACGCGCCCCCTGTTCTCCAATACAGTGATGTCTGTCTGGAGGATAACAGGGAGATTATTAGAACTACCATTATGTTAATTACATATGCACGCGTATAATGGAGTCCTTACAATTTTAGGTTTAGCTTGTTTTTTGTATTTTGTGTTTTGTATTTCTGTAAAGGTTGAACTTTATTATAATGGTTAAACTTACTGTTCCATTATTATGTGTTAGTGTGCATTCTGCCAGCAAAGGCCGTCCCCAAAATGACCTATACTGTGTCGGGTGGGACGTTAAACCCTACTCACTCACTCACTCCTCAGTACGCAGTACATCATAAGTACAGAAAAGGGAGCTGTCAATATCTTCACCAAACGTCTATTGGCCAATTTTGATAATATTTTGTTGGCACATTTTGGGGGTAATTTCAACAATGCGATCACTGGTGATAATCACTGACTTTGAATATACTTGAACCATACATTAAAATGCTAACTAATAAAAGCCAGTTTCCATTATGCTTACACTAGTTGCCAGTTAGTTGGACCAGCTCCACTTGTCAATGTGCTGCTGAATAATATTATTTTACGTTTTTTTTCCTGTTTTTTACGCGCGAAAGCAGCTATGCTTTCAGCGCGTCTTAGCCATCGCAATTCTGTCCGCCTGTCCGTCCGTCTGTCTGTCACACGGGTGGATCAGGCAAAAACGGTCCAAGCTAGGATCTCCAAATCTTCACCATCGGCTGCCTGGAAGACTAGTTTCAGGAACTGTAAAGCTTTTTCATAAATTCCAAGGGGGTGACCCCGAACGAGGGCGCTAAATGAGAGGGGGTAGGCAAAATTTGTGATTTTTGGCCTATAACTCGCTGTATCTTTGTAATGGTGCGAGATAAGGCCTAGGTTACTATTAATCACTAATAGGAAATTGTATACTGGCTTTCGATTGGCGCTGAATTCAATGACCTTGGATGACCTTGAACGCCGAAATAGGTGGTTTTTCAGATTTTTTCCGCGATATCGGGCTGTGCAAGTCTATATCATTCACAAGGAGGCGCCACCGTCGCCAACGCCACACGCGCCTATGGCCAATGTGTATTATGGTCCCGATGGGCCGAGACCAAGTGATATGCGATTTTCGAAACTATAACTACTAAACTGGAAATGCTATAGGCTTTCGCGCGTCTTGTGAGCTTTTCTCAAATTTCTTGTAAAAACACTCAGATACTTGTGTACATGATATATATAAAAATTTGCGTATATTTCACCCATCAGTCAGGAAGCCCCCACCCTGTGGACGGATTTACAGGAAATTTTGCATAAGAGGTCGTCTTGTCGACATAACCAAGGTAGTGCCAAATGTTATACCAGTTGGATCGATTTTGTTGGGTGGGGGCTTGAATTTTTGGTGTTCCCGTAGGAAAGAGAAGTTGGCCTACGTGTTGACGCAGGGTTCGAACTACCATTCATCCCGTAATGTGGGCCTCTTCTGCTTGCAGTTATTAGTAGTACAGAATTATGGACTATTTCCCACCACTAGGAAATGTGAACGCATCTGAGCTTCTCTTCCGGGCAAGTTTTTTCTTCTGTAACTTTTACGGTCAAATTTCACAATGCTGACTCATTTTGGATGGCGTCAGTGGCGTTTTCATTACTGAATTCCAAAGTATCCATTTTCTTATGCACATGACATAAAAATGATGTCAGATGGGCCCGAAATTTAAACAAAGCATTAACACCGACTTGTTTATGTTTACATTTCCTGAAGTCACGTGTTCGATTGTGCCCAGAAGTTGGCTCTATCGTGACGTGTCGTGATAGAGCCAACACAACACAGCATTAAACACATAAATAATAATAATACATTTGTATAGCGCCGTAGTGCCGTAGCTTCAGAGGCGCTGGCAGAGCAGGTCAGTTAGCTATATGCAAGATTAAATATGCGAGTTTTAAGCCTAGATTTAAATACAGAGAGAGTGTCACAGTTAATGACAGAAGCAGGCAGAGAGTTCCAGGTTGTTGGTGCAGCGCAGCTGAACGATCGTTTGCCAATGGCGGTCCGTTTAAAGTTGGCTAACTAGTTCGCCTGACGGAAATTGGCCGTAAATGATATGGATTTTGCAAATCTGGATTAATTTGTTGATGCAGCTGCTCCTGTCTTCGTTGTAACACCGACTGTGGAGGGTGTTATATGTGTCTGAGTCATGGGTCCACTGTACTGTGTATATGGCAGGTGCTGAGAGATATTATGAAGCTGGGACCTCGAGCGCTACTGAACGTGACTGATGTGTACACGATGTGTGTCAATAGTGCGTTGATTCCAATCTCTCCTCATCACACTCTGGTACTTATTAGAACTGCGCTTTTACACTCTATGACAAAGGTAAAGGTAGAAAAAGGTAAAGGTTGTCAATTTGTATAGCGCATCATCGCAAACACGCCTCTAATGCGCTTTCGTCACTAACCAGAGCCGCCTGCCACACGCGCAGCAGCCGGCCAGGCAACCCCAGTCAGCTGTACCAAGGTCCCCACCTTCCGTTTCCGTAACTCATGTAAATGAGTTACTACTCATTTTACCGTACACGGAGGGTAGAAGGCTGAGTCGACCTAGCTGGTAGGCTTCGCACCGAGATGGTTTACCTGCCCGCAGGCAATCACCCATCGCAGTACTAACCGGGCCCGGCGTGAAGTAACTTCGTTTCAGCTGAAACGCGCTACCAACTACGCCACGCCACCAACTTTGACAGTGGTCCAAGATTCGACATCCTAGGTTCACCCCAAGGTGGCCTGCGCACACGATCATCAAACGGGTACTCCTCAAAGAAGTGGGTTTTTACTGCTAGTGATGCGTGTAGTGTGAAAGTGGTTGCCAGTGGGCATGGGGGACACAGATGTGTTGCTCATCATAACAAGCACTAGTGACGAGCTATCAACATTGATGACCTTGAATGACCTTGAAACCCCAAAATAAAGGGTTTTAGTGCTTTTATTCCAAATTTTCTGCTGCAGTGCATATTTTAAGAGTGAATTGCTCTGAAATTGCTATCAATAGATATGGACAATCTGCATACAAATTTTTTTTAGCATGGAATATGCATTTTAACTAAGTGAGTTTTGACCTTCTATGTTCCAGAAATCCTCTGTACAGAGGCTTCAAATTTGGGTACTTCTTCAAGATGCATCATTATTTTATTGCATGCTGTACACTGATTGCCCAGATGGCAGGACCAATGCTGTTGTGCGTCATGTGAGCTTTGCTGAAATTACTTGTTCGATTTATTGTCAATGAAAAACGCTGTTCACACATCACTTCGTTGTTTAAGTTGACGAGGCACAGATCTGCCAATTTAACAGCAGTCATGTTGATAATACATGGTATCACATATGACGTCTAAACTAAGTGCCAACGATTTGTCAACAATTTGTACTTTTCATAGACCTCTTAAAATCTGGACTGACGGCGGCCGTTCTCGGGTCCGCGAATTTGGGTCCTTCGATATTTTTAGTTTTTTACTATAACTTTGTCATACGTAGTACGTTTGCTACAAAATTTTGTATGCATAGTGCCACGGAAAGCATGAACAAATGCTGCAAATTTGGCTTCTGTATGATTTTCCCTTTTTGTGTGTGCATATATTGTGGCTAAACTGTATGTCGTTTTAAAAAGTTTTTTTACTATAGCTTTTTCAAATGTGGTTCGTTTGCTACAAAATTTTGTACACAACGTGAACAAATGCCGCAAATTTGGTCACTGTATGATCTCTACTTTTTCGTGTGTGCATATATTGTGGCTAAACTATACATACTGATATACGGTTTATCCACAATATATGCACGCCTGAAAAAAAGCAGAAATCGTAAAGTGACCAAATTTGCAACATTTGTTCATATCGTCTGTGGCATTATGTGTACAAAATTTTGTAGTAAACAGACCACGTAAAAAACTAAAAATACCGGTGGACCCAAGTTAGCGGATCTTTGCATGGGTCCACTGTTAGTCCTTATTCTAAGAGGTTTATGGTACTTTTCTAAAAAAATTATTATTAGGCAGCTTTTTAGTAAGACACAGCACATGGTTAGCGCTTTTCTAACTACATATTCTTCTCGATTTTTGCACAGAAGTTTCGAGAATGTGCATTCGTTTAAAATATTTTTTTCTGGGAACATCTTCCGAAGACATTTTCTGAATACGTTTCAAAAATGTGCATCTTTTTAGGAAATCTTTTAAAGATCGTCTGAAGAAGTTTTGAGAATGTGGCTGTTGGTCTTTGCTAGTGTGTGAACTGTGAAGGTTAAGTTGTCTGTGTCGTAGACCGACAAACGAGAAACGGTTCTGTCAATGGCATTAGAGCATGGATTGGTTGACTTCATCAGGGCTTGCATATCAGAATGGAGTACTGCGGGTAAAGATGCTTCAGTCAGCAACTTCATTGCAAATAGACTGCATGTTTGAATAATCACGGTGTTCAATAATCTTTTATGTGATTTACTATATTTTGTGAGAAGTGGAAGAAAGTTAGAGCTTTTGTGTAAATCGAAACACAGGTTTCCCACACATTCATGGGTTGGTTTTTCAAAGTACTCGAAGTTGAGTTTTTTGCTCCTTGAACATCCTGGAATTATTTAAGTGTATTTACTGCTTAAAAATATGGGTGAGACTGAGGTATGTGATCTGTAAATTAATGTGTTGGCAGTATTTTAATGTGGCTTCAACTTGATTGCATTACAGTTGGCAACATTTCGCGTAATGTTTAATGATATGAACTAATGTTGACGTTTAGTGTTTGAAAATTAATGTCCCTGAAGTCTATGAAAAGTCTTCGAGTTTTGTTTTCCAACTACAGTGGGAACCGTGTAAACAGTATTAAATGAATTAGTAGAGATAATTGCTATTCAGTATGGAAGTGCTGGCTTAGGGCTGGTTTCACTTTTTTACGCATGAAAGCAGCTACTGCTTTCAGCGCATCTTAGCCATCGCAATTCTGTCTGACTGTTCGTCTGTCTGTCTGCCACACGGGTGGATCAGTCAAAAATGATGCAAGATAGGATCACCAAATCTTCACTGTCGGCTGCCTGGAAGACTCTAGTTTCAGGAACCATAAAGCTTTTCCGTAAATTCGAATGGGGTCACCCCGAACGAGGGTGCTAAATGAGAGGGGGTTGAGCAAAGTTTGCGATTTTGGGCCAATAAGTCGCTGTATCTCAGTAACGGTGCGAGATAGGGCCTAGGTTACTGTTAATCACCAATAGGAAGTTGAACACTGGCTCTCGATTGGCCCCGAATTCAATGACCTTGAATGACCTTGAACGCCACAATAGGGGGTTTTATGGATTTTTTGGCGATTTCGGGCTGCGACACAAATCTGTATCATTCACAAGGTGGCACCACGCTACTATCGTTATGCAATCCAGATAGAGAATTTGGTATTTGTATATTAACTTAGCGTGAACACCCCAATTTTCAGCTAAACTACTGAACCGGAACTGCTATAGGCTTTCGCACATCTCGTGAGCATTAGCTCATATTTGTTGAGCATTAGCTCATATTTCTTGATAGCTACTGCTATTCTGTTAGCTATCTGCCAGCTCACACTCATTTGTTATTGGCCATGCTGATGACGTGGTACATCATTCAGTGCAGGCACCGACGTCATGAATATTAATGAGCTTGGTTGACCGACTGGTTAATAGCCAGAAATTGGTCCTTACTGAGCAAAGGTATTGAGGTGCTGCTTGGTTAGTGTGTAATGCTTGTGATTGCACAGAGTTTGTGACGGAGAATTGTACGATGCGATGTCTCGTCGACTGGTCGTGGAACTGCGTCAGCTTGTTCAAGGAAAACGTCGATCGACTCTGTAAGTACAACCGCAGCTGCTTGTCGTTATTGTACTAGAAATTCACATGGCATTGCACCGTGAGTGCGTTCTACTTTGGAAGGTATTGCACGTGTGTAGATATTAAACTGGTTCAGTTGTGTTGAACTTGAAACTGATTATGATTGGGTTATGCGGTGCGGTGCATTTTGATGGATATGATTGGAATTGGATGGAGGGGACAGCCGAGGAAACTTATGGGATTGTGTTATTGGTGTGGCTGGACTTGAGAGGATGCGGACATTAGAAACGTAACGAGAAGGCAGAATCGACAAGCGATCCAAAGTGTTCATGGATAGGAATGTTTGCTGTTTGATGCCAATTAAGCTGTCGGGTCCTGTAGTCTAATACCAAACAACTGTAAATTAGGCAACTCCTATCTGTTAGATCTTGATATAATTAGGTGTGTATTTCCTGCTGTTTGCATGTTTAACTGACAGTCATGAAAATAACAAGAAATCTTAGCTATTGCTTATGAGATGTCTGACAGCATCAACGTAAAGCAATCTGGGGGACAAGTTACTCTTGAAATAAGCGTCACAACCTGAATTCACAAAAAATTACTAAAACCAGCCATTTTGGATTTCATGGCCGCTTAAGGTCATATATGTTGATACCGCTAGAAAGCTTGTCAGCACTGCCTGTCACAGGCTGAATGGTAGTTCAAGCCCTGTGTTAACGGCGAAAGCCAAAAATTCGACCCCACACAGAATCAAAACCCCTGAACCGATTGAGATAAAATTTGGCAGGGTTGATTACGTCGGCGAGGGGATTCGTCATGCAAAATTTTATACAAATCCCTCCAAGGGGGGCTTCCCGGCAAATGGGTGAAATATACGCAAAAATTTTTATAGCTGTACATATACCTTTTTTTTCAGAAACTCACCTACAGGTCAGACCCTTCGGCGGATTTTTGCGCGTGATGGCTCAAACGACGCGGTCTCGTGCAAGGATGTGCCTTTTGAGGATTAAAAAATTTGAAATTAATATTTAACGTATTTATTCGCAAAAATCGAAAAAATTACAATGGCGCCTATGGGGAAAATTAAGCAATTCTTTAAACGGTGATAACTTTGGCTGTATATAAGATAGAGTCGTAATTTTTGGTTCAAGGGTATGG
>Ga0209367_1003589_pt1 | contig 21136 bp, 13 predicted proteins | sample WorMetLIZISLAND2_FD_187412 | JGI IMG/M metagenome (GOLD analysis project Ga0209367, IMG submission 187412) | Marine gutless worms symbiont microbial communities from Max Planck institute for Marine Microbiology, Germany - Olavius geniculatus... ...
TCTTAGTAATGTTTGTAGTTTTTCTTTACTGTTTTCCTATGTTATTGTTCTTGCGTGTTTGTCGCAAGTGTTTATCACATATTAAAATAAAAAAAATAAAAATCACATTTTAAATTGCAACTGTCACATTTACAATACCACAGTACTAAATGCTATCAAATAAGATAATGTGCACTTTTTCATTGCTGTAGTGAGTAACTTTCGATCATTTTCAGTGTAATGGCAACTTCTGGTAATAACTCAGTAAATAGTGCAGTATATGCACAATTTTGCGGTATTTGTGTTCATATGAATGAATATTTAAATTACAGTTATTATTCGGCTGAATACAAACTGATTATTCATTATGTCTCCAGTAGTAAGAGCCTAGTTTATCATGGATCATGATACCAACTAGCAACTATGCTACCTAGTGTTGTCTTGACGTGAGCATTATTATTTGTTGCCTGAAGGGTAGTGAAGACTGACAGAACTTGCTAGCTGTCTTCTTCTGTTCAGCATTTGGTTGTTGAGTTTGTTCTAATAAGCTGTAATATATAAGTCGGTCTAATTACAAGCTTTGGTGTGTCGCCGTACGCATAGGCTGAACTTCACATCTTGACTCGCCGTCTATTTATCCATCCATCAAATACAGGCTTTTAACTTTTTTTTATTTTCGAGAATATTGTTTCTTTATGCACCTTTCGAGTATAGTTGTTTATTTTGCACTAACCTCTTTACTTTTCCGTGCCTAATTACTACTGTTATTCGGTGTGTTCAAGTTCCTTGTGGCGTCACTCGATTGTACATTTTTGTGTTAGAGACTGTACTACTGCTGATGATAACGAACGACGATAATTTGAAACAATCAGATTTCTTAAACCTTCGCCAAGATTGGTGTTGTCACTTTGTGAACACAAAATAAACTGTTGTGTCCTTATTGCAAAAAATGCAGAATTTACAACAGAAATTATATCGCTGCCAAAATCTAATCACTTCCTTCTCTACAGAAAATTTCAGCAAAATTCATCTGTAATATTTTGAGAAAGACTGTCAGACAAAATTGACTGACCCCAGCGTGGAAGCTTTTTCGGCAAAGGTAATGACAATAGCATTAATATGAAGGTTGTTCCATAAATAAATTACAAAATGGCATCATTCTGTTAGTTGAAACATAAAAATCTGAAATATACGTTTTGTAGGAAATTTAATTCTAAACGTTTGTGGAAATTTTTCGGTTGATGACGTCATTATTGTGACATCTGTTCATAAAACAGCCTGTCTGCGTATTTTTTTTCTCCGCCAGTAATCTATTAGAACTCGCAGATGATAAACAGCATTAGAATAAGAAAAACAAATAAACTTAACAGTTTATGTCATGTCTTTAAATGCTAAACGTTAGTGGTTCATTTTTCAACGAAACGTCCCGAGTTTGTTCAAGCATTTTTTCCCATCTGTTAACAAGCTTCTGAATGCCCGATGCAAAGAACGATGCTGGCTGCTGTCCAAGCCACTGACAAACAACTGATTGCACCTGGGTATCTGATACAAATTTCTGCCCTTCTAGCATTTTCTTACACTAAAGGTGTATTGTTGGTTTCGTTAAACACTCGTCGCCATAACTGGAGTGAATCATATTTGCAAGAAGCTCTTTTGTTTACAAAAAAACGAATAATAGCATGTCTAGTGTCTACCTTACGGGATGAATTTAATGGCAACGTTCACAGGTCTAATGTCTATAGGCCTAAATGACGTCACAGTGACGTCATCGTAATGAATCTCACAGGTGGTAACCAGTATTAAATTCTCTACAAAATGTTTATTTCGGATTTTTCATATTTGGAACATTAATAGAATGACGCCTTTTTGTAACTTATTTATGGAACGACCCTCGTAGCTGATGTTTGAAAATGTCGGTACTGTAGTCATTTGAAGTGTGAAACTGAAAGATGTGCTTTGTGTCTACGTCCGTCTGATTCACAAAACGGTGTCACCGCTCTTGTTAGGGACCGCGGATTCTGGTGTCACTCTGAGGATGACTGTCCGGTGTAGTGGAAAATTCGTCGCACTGGAAAATTATTCCCACACGCAGCAGTACGGGTTAGGGTTAAGATTAAGGATAGGGTTAAATTTAAGGTTAGGGTTAGGAGTAGGTTAAGATTAGGATTAGGGCTAGGGTTGAGGTTAGGGTTAGCGTTAGTTACATTATGACAGTATGGAGGTGGGAAGAATTTTCCAGGTCGTCAAATTTCCCACGACATTGGCATTGCTTTAACTAAAGCTGAGACGACGATTGTGCTTTCGCCAACGTCCTCAGAACTTAAGACGTCTCTTTACATGCTCACTTGCTGTCGGGATGCAGACGGGCAGATAATGACAAATGAACGAGTAACAGAAGCTAGTGGCCTAGTGATTTTCAAAGACCCGAGCTTGTAGCTGGCTGAAAATAATGACAGATCGGGGGCTCATCGTATCGTGGTGCTGTTAACATGCAGTGGCCGAGACGTACGTATAGTATGAAGTCTTTGAGCGATACAGTAGCATTCTGATTTTGACTGATGGCCTTTTGAGCTTACAGTATCGAAATACTTGCACGACTGATAAGCTTATTCGCCGTCGAAACGTAATGTTTGCTTGGGTTACCGGATACGATTTAATACGCGAAATTAAACGTGTAAAACACGAATAGGTTTTCACGGTACTTGCGGATATACGTGTGTAGATGATGTTGTAAAAACTAATTGTGAAGTTAATTTTTCACGGTTTTCATTTTACTTTTCGTCGACAGATAAAACTTTTTTACGGACTCGTGATTAACAGAATGGAAATTTAAACAAAGACGTTGTATAAATGTGTTATTTCAATGTACAGCGGTCTAAAATAACGCCATTAGACGCTGTCGTGTTTTAAGTCCGGTTCAAGCACATAAAATGATTCTACCGCCCTCCCCAAAAGAAATCTAGATTTTTGCAACATTTTTTTCCGTCACAACAGTGTGAGTTTTACGAAAAGCGCAGAACGGCAGCGTTCGAAACCAAGTCAGCCAACGTAAGGGCCATAAAGTTTCCGTGCTTTCAGTTGCAGTATACGGCAAAAATAGAGACGGGGGAATGTTTTGTATTTTTTAAATTTACGATATTCTATTTAATATTACAACGGCTCAAAACAAAATGACACAGTGAATAGTATACACGTAGAATTAAAATAAGAGTAATGCAGCATAAGAGACTAGACGAAAAAAAATTTCAGTAAAATTTTGGAACGGACGGCAACTGGAAGCAGAATTTTTACGCATAATTGAAAAAAAACGTCAGCGGCGTAATTATCATCAGTCAAAACAGGCGTCACTCTTTGACTATGTGGAGACAAGGCTACGTACGTTAATAAAATGTCTCGGTCACATCTGGCCGCTCGATTCTGCCGTCGGCCAACAATCGATCTCGAATTTTCGATCCGTGCATCACTAATGCGGTTCGGACAACTGCAACACGAGAAAAATGTACTGTTGTCGTTCTGTTGCACCTGTGCAGCACAAAGTGTGTAAAAACTTCCAGAAAATTTTCAGTGATGTGATGTGAGTGCACTTTGTCCGTGTCGAGAATACAGATTCCGAATTCACAGTTCGAGCACGCGGCGAGAAACAACAACAAAGAGAACGTAACGTAACAAAAAAAGCCCAGCTGTCGTTAGGGGAGACGCGCTGCAGCCTATACAGTTCCTATTGCAGTGTTGATTTTCACGGTCATCCAAGGTCGATGATTTTCATCTCACGTGAAAGGGCATATGCCACTTCCTATTAGTGACTAATAGAAACATTGGCCCTATCTCTCACCGTTTCCGAGATATGGCCAGTTTTGCATTGCAAAACGCACTTTTCCTATCCTCCTCTGTTCAACCCCAATTTTGAAAATGTTCTCCTTGCAGTAGATCACTGAAATTGTGCATGCCTAGGTTTAGGACACAAAGCTAATTATTCGTTTAAAAGTTTTCCTATAAGACCTAATGGTTAGCCACAATACATAGATTCTGTTTCAGTTAGACGATGGACGACAACGATGCCAAGGACGCCGTGCAGCCTATCTGTAGCACGTCAAAAATTAGTATTTGTGTGTTGATGCTATGTTAACCAAGCAGTTACTTAAAAACGCAAAAATTAATACGGTGTAGGTACTTCCAAGTCGCACAGCACCGAGTCCAGTGGGTCAGAGTCCGAGTTCTGAAAAAAATGAGTGATTCGAGTCCATTGCCGGGCTCGAGTGCTATACATCACTGAAAACTTGCAAGCTTATTCGTTGCAGCAGTTGTAGAAACTCTTGTTGCAGCTGTGTTGCAGTTGTGCGAGCCCCATTAGCTCTGGCGGCTGCAGAGGCTGCAAGGCAAGACATCGTCGTGCAACGTCGTGTCGAGTGCAGATGATGTAAACAATGCAGGCACAATACATGTGGCTCTGTCACCGCTAGCTGACGCCACCGTTTTGGCTTAAGTCCGCTATCGACGGTCGTCCGTCGTAGATTGTAGGCGCCTGGAATATGATGCCGAGCGTACCGACAGTACAGGCGGTAGTAAACAGCCACAGGAACAGGCGGTCGAGTACCAGAGCTATGTACTTCCAGTCTTCTTTGATCTGTGACGACACGCCACGCACAAACAACAGACGACGTGTACCTTAACATTATCAAATCAAATCAAATCATTTATTTAGACAAGCAGATACAAAAAAAAAGTTGACAAAATGAGTAATGAAAAGGCTAATAACTAAAAAAATCATAGATCGCAAACCTCCGATTAGAATGGTTATTCCACCTGGCGAATACAACAAAATAGGCCTAGGCCTAATTCGCCCACAAAAATTCAGCGGATCGCGTGCCGATTAGTGTTTGCAATCCCGGGATCACGAATCCCGGGATCCCGGCCGTTTTCCCCAATCTCGAATCCCGGGATTGGCGGCGTCCCAATCCCTGGATTTCGGAATTACAAAAATTCGTCAAAAATTGTAGTTTTTTGAGTGTTAAATGGCACAAATAACAATTCTAGCCCTCTAATAAATAAAATATTTGATGCGCGTTAGAGTCCTACTTTTTCTGTGCACTGTAATTTGTGTTTTTAAAGTCGCAGTCACTCCCTATACTCGCAATATTTTCCGTACGTTCGGCCTACAACATTCTCATGCATTATATGCATACCAAAACAGCGACTGTTCTGTAAGCCTAACCCCGAAACGGGATCCCGGGATTATAAATTTCTCAATCACGGATACAGAACTTGTTCGCCAATTTATTGAGCAAACTTTTTTTACTACCGTGGGCCTACTGCGATCTTTACTAACGTCCAAGAATATAACACACGCCTCGGCGCCAGCTTTAGCTCTTTGGGCGCTTTCCACTTATATTTTAAGGCGCTGTGGCCGACATTGTTGTAGCTTTTCGCCGGTTATCACGAAATGCAACAGCAAAAGATATAACAGCCTATTAAGCACGATATTTTTGAATCCTTTAGGATCGCTACACAAAAGTAACATTTCGTATGACCGACCATGCATAAATCGGTAAAACTTACATAGCGGGCTTCGTCCTCCTGCTTGAGATGTTCAGCAATAAACTTGACGCCCTCAATAGCTCGAACCACTTCCGGTGAGAAGTTGTTCGTCGACGTGTCTCCGTCGACGTCATCGTCGTCCGCAGCAGCGCGTGACGTCGCCAGGCCGCTGACGCCTGCGCCAGCGTTCTGCCAGGTCGACATCATGTTGACGGACGTCGAGGACGAGGCAAGTCGGTTGCCGATGCGATCACGCCCCGAGCGACTAGCGGCACCGCCGCCCGCCTCAACGTCCGTCATCCTCCGGCGCCCTCCGAGGTCTCGCAGCTCCACGCCGTTGCACGTCCGCACCACGACCTTGGGCGTGAGGTCGCGGTTGATGGAGGGTCGCCGCATGCAGAGAAGGCGCGGCAGCAGCACGAGGAACATCTTCTGAACCCAGGGCGCCATCGTGTGCGTCGACGGACTGCGGAAATGCACGTTCAGCACGACAACCGTGACGATGATGGAGAGCGAGACGAGCACCATCGTAAAGAGCAGATACTTGCCGATGAGCGGGACGACGAGCGACGTCGGCGGAATGATGTCTGCCAGCAGCAAGAAGAAGACGGTCAGCGACAGAAGAATCGATATACACAGCGCGATCTTTTCACCGCTGACACACATACGCAACGTACAACGTAAACCGACTTCATCGCATCATTATCTTCATCAAAGAGGTGACATCGCTGTAAGATATTGCAATAGTTGTTACAGTAGCGTGCTCCCTCTGTCTACCTGTGACGCTCTTGTAACCCAACGTGTTGGGAAGGGGGTAGAAACCCCATTTTTTCCTGGGAGACCGAAGCTCCTGTCTAAAACAGTGTTACTTGGTAAGTTTGTAGTCATAAATGACATGTCATTTCATCCAGTGACTTTAGCAGGGTGCACGAATGTGACGCACGAACAGACCACGCAATGGTAACATCTGTCGCAAAAATCGACATCGGCGATGCCGCCGAAATTCTCGATCAGCATCAAGTAGGTAAACACAGATGACGCGTTCGACGCAGTAACTGAAATACTGTACATACGTCAGCGACGTTAGGCGGCGCTTACAATGTGCGACAGAACTAAACCAAAAGACGAGCCAAATTGAGCGTGATTTGAAAAACAATTATTATACAAATAGTAACTGTCGTCGAGGTCATCGCTGAAAATTTTTTGCCAAAGGTTCGTAAAATGTTGCAGAGGGCAAAACATTTTCAACGATGATAGACGACGCCAGTCACTATTTGTTTTGTTGTACCTCAAAACCAAAACAAAAAATTTTTAACAAAAATCATTTAAACAAATAAGAGCTGTGACGACTTCAACGTTGTCCGGCGGTAAACTGTTGCCCGCGTGGGCAACAGTGCGTATTTGTTAACGTCACGTGACGCTATTTGGACCAATCACGTGCAGGTATTTTGCGCTGAGGTATAGCGATATGAATTGCTTCATCTGTGACACGCTGTTCGTCGTGGCGACGTCTACCGGCAAACAGAAGTCGTTCTGATCAAGGAAGGCAACAGCAACTGCCAAAGTGTCAAATAAACAAACTCAGGAAATAAAGGCTGTAATTTGTAAATTCGTATAGTTTATTACCTCCGACAAGTGAACGTGGTTATAACAGAGGAGATTATGTGCTTATCGTTGTGTGTCTGTGTGTCCGCGCAGCAAAAGTTATATGCTGATAGCTCCATACTCTTGAAGCTACGGACCTCAAGCTTCACGGGCATGTTCCCAGAGAGAATCTGGGAATAATCACTATTTTTCAAGGGCCAAGTAAATTTTTTGGATGTAAGTGCCAATAGCTCCAAAAATGTTAAAGCTACAAACCTCAACTTGGACGGGCATGTTCCCCGGGACTGTCTGGATATCACCCCTATTTTTTTCAAAAAGTGGGCAAGGTGAAGTCGCTTAAACTTTAAAATGCTTAAATTACTATTTTGTAAAAAGTCACCTGGCGGCGATAATGCACTCTCACCAGCGCTTTTTAGCTAATTTTCTTTTAGTTCCATTGCAGGCAGTTGCATCGTTTATTACTGCTGGACGTGCAAGCCAAGACGGTACTAGACGTCGCTTATCTTATTCTCTCTCTCGTTTCCTGCAGCACTCTTCCAGTAAATTATCGACGTTTAACTCAATGCCGCAACCCATAGAGGTGTGCGGCTCGTAAAATAATCTATAGTCCGCAATTCCCTGAACAGTTCGGCGGATGTGTACTACTATGAAAGATCAACCGTCAGATAATCCATTAGCAACCAAGCACCGCACAGAAAGATATTCAAACTTAATATTGACTATGATTTTACTTTATTAAATAAATTAAAAATTAAATTAATTACGCAATAAACAAATATTTAATTGTTTTAATTAATACTTTTAACTTTTTGAAGCTATTTCCGACTTAATAATGAGCCGTTTGTTGGAAATAGTTTGCGGCTGTCAAATAGTTCATAAAGTTATATACTGCATTTTCAATATCTCGCGGTTAGTGGCCGGTTACATTATGCTGTGAAAAGTTAAAATTTGCAACAAACATCAAAACATCAAACGACATCCGTGAACAGGTTGCGGACCTTGAAACAGTCGAATCCTTCACACCTCTAACAGCGGTTACATGGCGTACGTCGCTAGGTCCCTGCGTGTTATTTATTAGACGTTGATTATTCCGAGCACATTCGGCTACCGATGCTGTCCTGCGACCTACACTGTTTAGTAGCCGGGAAGTCGCACCGACTCTTGGTCTGTCATTTTATTCTACCTACCGCATCCCGCCGCTCTGCAAGTGTCTGACCAAACTCCATTAATTTCGATTTGTCGGCGTCGCGACTTTGTTGTAGGCCTACAACAGATTTTGCAACAAATCCGCAACAAATCAAATTAGTAGAGATTGGGCTTGACTCTTCAGCTGTTAACATACAGCATGCTATTTCCAAAAACGTTTTACATTACAGTTTTTTTTCTTTTTAATCGCATATTTTGTTGTCTTTTTGGAGGCAATTTTGCGAAAGACTAAAATTTGATGCCACCCTCCTGCCCCCACCCGGTCAAAACGTTGAAGGAGTTGCTGCCTCCGCACTACTGGGTCTGTGGTGTCAGTAGTTACGCCACTGATTAACAGCTTGATTTAGTGTTACTTTTAATCAATTTTGTCTTAATGGTTAGTTGGTTGTCAAAGCTAGGCCTAATAGGTGGGCGATAGTGCACGGAGTGTGAACGGTCACTCTGTTGACGCGACATCAAAAACACGCAATATGACGTACATATATGACAGCGGAAAAGCAGCTGATGTCGACATCCATTTAGCGACAGGAGTGGCACCATTAGCGCATTAGGTAAGCCTACTGCACATTTGTCGACGCGGTCGCAGTATTTGCTGCGGAGACAGCTACGCATCATCATCATCATCATATTGCAATACTTTTACAGCCGAAATATTGCAATACGTTTTTACGCGCGAAAGCAGCTATGCTTTCAGCGCGTCTTAGCCATCGCAATTCTGTATGTCCGTCTGTCCGTCTGTCACAGGGGTGGATCAGGCAAAAACGGTCCAAGCTAGGATCTCCAAATCTTCACCATCGGCTGCCTGGAAGACTCTAGTTTCAGGAACCGTAAAGCTGTTCCATAAATTTGAAGGGGGTCACCCCGAACGAGGGCCCTAAATGAGAGGGAATGGGCAAAATTTGCGATTTTCGGCAAAAAACTCGCTGTGTCTCAGTAACGGTGCGAGATAAGGCCTAGGTTACTATTAATCACTAATAGGAAATCGTATACTGGCTCTCAATTGGCGCCAAATTCAATGACTTTGAATGACCTTGAACGCCAAAATAGGGGGTTTTATGGATTTTTTGGCCATTTTGGCTTGTGAGAGTCTATATCATTCACAAGGTGGCGCCACGCCGGTTACGCCACACGCGCCTATGGCTGATGTGCATATGGTCCCGATTGGCCGAGTCCAAATGATATGCGATTTTCGAAACTATAACTACTGAACTGGAAATGCTATAGGCGTTCGCGCGTCTCGTGAGCTTTGCTCAAATTTCTTGTAATTTAAAGTTCACGGTAGTTTCATTATCGGCAGACGTGGCTGACAAAGTGGTGACAGTATTTTTAGCAGTTTGGGGACAATTGTGTCAGTAGTCATTTTGTAATCACTTTTGTTCGTGTTAACACAACCACATTACTGTTTCATTTATAGGCTACTGTTATTTGCGCTATCTTTGGCAATTAATTGATTTAACAATTAAACAATTCAAGAGCTGAATGCGCGCGGTTCTTACCTGTCGGACGGCAGGTGAAAGACAATGACGGTGAGAAATGTGATGGCGACGCAAGGTATGATAAGGTTGACTGTGTGGAACAAAGTCTTGCGACGGATCGTGATGTTGAACGTGATGTCTGGCTGCGGTTCCGAGCAACAGTCAAAGCGCTTGACGTGTTTACTGGCCGGCACGCTGAGGATGTCCCACTCGACGCTGATGTAGAAGTCCTTCAGATCAATGCCTTGTTCAATGACGTCCGTGGCGCCCGGCCTGGTCGTCTCCTGGTATATGTGGATCAGATCTACCTGTACGCGCGCATGTTACATACGCCGCGATCAAGCCTGTTTCTCATCCAATGCAACTCGGGCAACGTAATGCCTTCGCGTACTTCTTGTCGTAACTCACGCAGGTGACGAATGAAATAGCTGTTTCAGCAAAATATTTCAGACTAGGTCTGATGACGTTATTGCTGAATGCATGGATATGCTCAAATGCTTACCTGTAGCTGATGCAATTTCCAGACGTAAAAGAAATTTTTTGTCACAGTTCAGCCAGTGTAATAACTTTTTATGTCATCTCTGCTGTTTTGCTGCATCAATTGAGTTCTGACTATGGACATTATATTACATTTTAGTTAAGTCTTAGTTAACTTCTAGCTAAGTTTTATTATTTCCTTGTTTATTCCTTGTTTATTTCTTGTCTACCGAATACGGTGAATAAAGATGTGTGTGTGTGTGAAACGCAGTCAAATACGCAACGAATGCAGCTGACGCAAAAAGCCAAAACGCACGCGTAAAATCGCTGACCGTTCTTGCGTTTGTTACGCTCTTTGCGTTGCGCAACGAATACGTGCGTTGCGTTGGATGAAAATTAGTCTTTATGCGTACGTGTAAAAAGTTTTGCAAATATTTCATGGTTCATGCACGTGCAACTACGTCTAAAAGTTTGCATAAACAGACATTTGCAAAACAAATATTTTATTCTCAAACGTTTGCAAAAAATTTTTTAAAACATTATAAACGAAGTGATTACTTGTACAAAAAATAAAATAGCACAAATATGTTTTACGTCCGCCGACCACCATGGGCTTCATACCACTGAACCAGCAAAACTGTTTATCACGTATACATTAATCATTTTAAAAACATTTTATCCTGCTCGTAGGTCCGCCGGGCACCTTCCCGCTGCGTCAACACCAGTACTGGTACTGCAGCGTATTACAGCAGACGAAGCAGAAGAAGATTTTACGATGAATACATGTAAACCTTACACGCAGGCCTATTATTTAAAAAACGTTTGTTCTTTGATTCAACTGGCACGGCCTAGAGCTTAACGTATAATCTGCTTCATCGCTTAGCTGACTGTAAAATAAAGACGTCGGCAGACTTCCACTGTTTTCTAATTAGGAACTAGTAATTAAATTGACAAGAGTCTGTGGGGACTGCCACATCACAAAAGATCGAAACCGTCTTCAATCTAGTCCAGTGGCGACCGAGAACGAACGACATATAGGCCTACACTGTAACACAGTATTTTGTCCAATCTAGCTAGCATCGGCCCGATATCGACGTGCGCCGGTAGGCCTAATTGGGCCGGTCGAACTGCGTGGCGGCGAAATCTAATTAAAAGATAACGTGCGTTTTTCAGGAAAAAACGAGCATAAAACATCACACGCCATTTACTAAACGACGAAACGTTTGCACTACATCAGCTGCCATGCAGACAACCGACTGCTGTAGTGGTTAACGTGAAGTGAGTATGGTTTTAACAGCTGCTATAATAAAAAAATGTCCTCAGTAATTCGCAGTGTAGTTCGTAGGTAAATCGCTAAAGGACAACAAAGAGAAGTAGACAGAAATTTCACAATATAGTGTACCAATATTATACAGAAAAGAGAAATAACTGTACGGTGGCGCGTTTCGATCTTGGCGTCACCTTCGGCGCCTTGTCCCATAGATCCCTGTCAAGTTTTAACGTTTAGTGGAGCGTCGCCACTTCAGGAACAGATCAGATCTCGGCGGCGATCCAGAATCTTTGTAGATTTTGGTTTATTTTTTTTCAGTATTTGTTATCATTAGCTGATGGGGCGTAAGCTGACACCGCTCCCCCAGATTCTTCAGCTAACTTAAAAGACAAAGAAAAAATGAAGGAAAAGAATGGGAGGTGACGAAAGAGGGGCTTGAGAAGGAGATGAAAAGGAAAGAAAAAATGAAGGAAGTGGAAGGGTTTATACGAAACAAAAAGAAGAAAGAAAAGGCAAGAAAAAACGAAAAAGGTGAAGAAAAACAAAAAAAAACGGAATAAGGGAGGTGGTCTCACATATCAGAATATGGCTGTGCCCCTACGGATTATATTGCTCCGACTCAATCGGACTCTACAGAGACGTGACCTGACCTATATCTGTAACCTGACCTGATAACCGTCGTAGGTCCAAGAGCTAAAGCGCATCGTGCATAGCTGCTGGTCGAACGGGAAAAATTCGACGTCCATCTGGCACGAGCTCTTGTAGATGGCCGGAGGCTCCCAGTGAACCAAGCCGCTTGGATGAATCGTCGCCTTTGTCATCAGCGTCACCTCGTAATTACCGTCAGCGCTACGCACACAAATTATATACAGGGTGAGCCCAAAATGGCAGAAAATCTTTATATGCCAATAACTTCATCAAATACTAAACAATTTTTAAATTTTTTTACTGATGGAATCAGCAGAAAATTTGTAGTAACATTAACACTAAAGGTCCCACCAAACCTCATATGTGTTGTTACATTACTTTGTGAAATGTCAGACATCGCACTCAATGACCAATTGCATGATCAATGTTGATTAAGTCTGACATGTGGCTTCCAAACAGCCCGAACTAAAATCACATCGATTATGCTGTTTGGGGGGCTCTTTCATAGATGGTTTATCAATGTTGACAATTCACGACATTCTGGAGCGCGATTAAACAAACGCTGCGACAGTTTGCTCTGTCGCAGCGTTTAGTTAATCGCGCCATTGGTCATGGCGTTGCCGACTTGAGTGCATCGTCCAGCAGCAAGGCGGACACATTGAACATTTGATGTGAAAACTGCGAGATGTTGCTTGGACAACAACTGAGGCAATAAGCAGGTTGTTTTGTTGTTAATTTTTTTAGAATGTGTATTTTTATTGCCTTGTTTTCAATTGTTGCTTTAAAAACACTGATATCTCACTAGGTAGTGTACCGACATACTTGAGGTGTAATGGGATCTTTAATGACAGTGTTACTACAAATTTTCTATTGATTCCCACAGTGAAAAGATTATTAAAATCGGTTAATATTTGAGAAAGTTATTAGCATGTAAAAATTTGGTGCAATTTTTTGGCCCACCCTGTATGTACTGTGTATAGTACGTCGCATCACCGTCTATTTTAGAGTGCATTATGCGAGAGTTACGAGGCATAATACATAATACGTGCGAAAATTTGTAGCACGAATGGCTTCTGATGGGAAGAGGTAGTAGGCCAGGCCCCCCACGTTGACTACAAATGTACGGGGACATCGGGATGGACGGTACGAAGTGCGAGAGGCCGTCAGTAGCCTACCGCTGTGTTGTGTTACTATCACGACACGGCAAATATCAATTGATACTTGGCGCTGATCTAAGTTGCAGTGATTAATGTATGGTAACGCCCAAGCTTAACTTACATCGATCTTTTGTGTAAGCCTACTTGATGTTGTACGACGAACCCACAACATGTTGGGCAGCCAATCAGTCCATAAATTAAACGATCGAAAGTCCATAACAAACCCACAAAAAGCATGACATGACTGTCAAAACGTTGTTCAGCTTAAGCCTAAAAAATTGCTGTGGTGCTTCTGGTTGCCGTCCGTCTCTAGACCTCTCTAAAACCTGCGTCGCAAAAATTTTTATTGGACCGTAAAATATTACTGCAGTTTTTACTTTGCTTTCAAGATTTTACTGAAAAAAAACTGTTTGCATTTAGTCCGTAATGCTGCAGTATTTTTACTTTGGTTATCTTGGGTACTCTTTAGTGTAGGCCTATATCAGTTTGTTTTTGAGTTATTGCAAAACAGGCCTATTGCATAACACATCATGATAAAAATTTAACAACAGTCTGCTTTACGTCGCTACTTTTGTTGCCGGATACAACCGGAAGCATATTTTTTTCTTTATTAGACCTAATTGTACGACTTGTTGTCCAATCCTAAAAGACCAAAACAAATTAAAATAGGGGTAGTGGAGTATCGCCTTAAGTGAGTATAGTGATATGGGGAACGGATTCGCTAGCCTGCGGTGGCTTTATCGAGATAAATAGTCAAAGAAGTACAAAACAAAAACGACAAAATCGACAAAATTCTCCAGATAATACGTCGCAATGGCTTTCGAGTTTCGACGATATTACGAAGGAAGCGTTACCGATACGCGAGTGAGTGGGCGAGTGAAATATTGCGCTGGCGACGACTAAATGACGGGTGTGTAATGGGGACGGCGGTGGCGCCACGCGGCGAATGAATTGCGCATCACTCACTTGTTGTACAGCACGATGTCCGGCAGCCAGATCTCCTCCGATGGGACGTAGAGGATATCGACGTAGCCGTACTCCTTCGGGTCCCACTCGAGCTTGTAATCGAACCATTCCTGCGACAGCAGCAACATCAGCAGCCGGCGTTGTGGTTAGTCTCAGTCGCAACAAAAAGTAACATTGCCGTATATCATCGTAGCGGGAGACCCCCTTTAAATTTTGTGTGTTCGACAGAAACATTTGAAGTCAAGTATGGTGCTGTCTTTTTCGAGATTTTGAAATATTATAATAATACTTCGCTGGCACCAGACAATTTGTGTTGTTTTAAGTCGTGGTTTCGTGTAGGCAAGACCTGAAAGCGAACAGAAAAGACGCATTTGCAGAAATGTAGGTCTACTGAAAATATTGTAAATTTTATTTTGCGCAAATAATTGTTTGTGAAAGCAAATGTTTTAGCACTAAAACATCTGTCTATTGTCGTCATCAGTTTGGTCAAAACAAAATAAACATAAAATGAACGGTAAAACAATCCATTCCTTGCATCAAAACTTGCAAAATAGAACTCACAACTGCCTCTTTTAAGTAACATGGAAAATGATACAAAAACGCATACAACAGTAGTAAACATTCGTGCTCCTGGGTGAGCGGCTTTCCCTCGAACGAGAGTGTCAAATAGGGGTACCCCCTCTTAAAAGACGTTATTTTGCCGGTATTGGCTCGCTTAGTGTAAAACGGTTGCAGATATGTTGCTTATCATAACAAGAACTGGTTACGAGCCTTTTAGTATATCAACATCGATGTCCCTGAACGACCTTGAACCCTTAAAATTAGAAGTTTTTTGTGAATTTTTCTTGATTTCGGGCTCCGACACAGAGTTTAAGAGTGAACTGCGCTGAAATGGCTAGAGATAGACCCAGACAACCTGCACATGAAATTTTTAACATTAAACGCAGATTTTAGGAGTCCAAGTCCTTACTCCTTAAGTGTAAGGAGGACTGCACACGCAGGCGTCAAAGAGGGGTACACCTAAAATGTGGTTTATTTTACTGCTATTGGCTCGTGTAGCGTGCAAACGATTGCAGGTAGGTACATACACGCTGTTATAATAACAAGCACTGGCGACTAGCTTTTTAGATTTATTGACATCGATGACCTTGAACAACCTTGAACCCTCCAAAAGGGGTGTTTTTAGTAATTTTTCGTTATTTTTGGTTGCAGCGCACATTTTAAGAGTGAATTGCGACGAAATGTCTAAAGATAGACCAAGACAACCTGCGTATGATTTTTTTCGCATTAAACGCAGCTTTTAGCAATTCAAGTCTCGACCCTATAAGTTTAAGGAGGCCTGCGCAGGCGGGCATCAAAGTAGGATACTTCTTTAAAAAGTCGTTGTTATACCGCTATTGGCTCGACTAGCGAGAAAACAGCTGCAAATATGAACAGACATGCTGCTTATTATAACAAGCGCCAGTGACGAGCTTTAGAATGGTGTCAACATCGATGACCTTTAATGACTTTGAATGACCTTGAACCTTGAACGACAGTTGATTTTAATGTTTTTTTGCAATTTTCGGCTGCGGCGCACATTTCAAGAGTGAATTGCGCCGAAATGGCTCGAGATAAACCTGGACAACCTGCGCGTAGGCCTATGAAATTTTTAGCATAAAACTTTAAATTTAACCGTTTCAATTTCGATCTCTTAAATTCAAAAAGTCTTCCGTACACAAGCTTCAAGTTTAGCTATTTCTTCAAAACGCAGTATTATTCTATTGCATGCTGTACACGATTGCCCAGGTGGCAGGATCGCTGCAATCGCGCGTCACGTGAGCTTTGCTTAAATTACTTGTTTTGCTTTTCTGTAAACGGAAGAGGGGAAACGAGGGTATTAGAAAGGTCGAATTAAAGAAAAAAGAAAACAGAGAAAGAGTTAAAAGAGAGAAAGAAATGGAAAAGAAGGGGAAACGCGCTTTCATATACAAAAATCTACCATTAGGCCTACACCACTGGTGCGTGTGCAGTGTTCTCTCGGCTAGTCTCCATCAGTCACAGACCGGCGCACTTTCATGCTTAGTTCCGTGCAACGGAACGGACACAACGCAAGAACAGACGCCGCGTCTATCCTTGCGTTTTGGCCGTTGCGTATCATGCGTAGTATGTTGCGTACGTTGCGTTAGATGAAAACTAGAACACGCACCATGCACCTCCTATCGGCCAGATTGGCGCGAACGTTCGACAGTCTGTCCGTGACGGGAGGCTTGCTTTCGGCACCAAACAAAATGATAAGCAATTTCGACCACGTTCTTCAAGTCAGAATTGTCAGTTTGGTCCAGCGGTAGTCGAATTTTTAAAAAAAAATAGGCTTAAGCCTATTTTCAGCCAGGTCAGTAACAAGATGGGTGACAGTTTGCGAGCATACAGTCTTCGTATTCTACCAAGCCACCCTTGCCAACTCAGCCTGGCCATCCCTCCATAGATAGAATGCTAGAGAAAATGAGTTATGAGGTAACAGTAGGCCCTGTTACCAAAACTACCGGCACATTAGCCCAGTCGGGTAAAGGCGGTGGCTGTTCATTGAGCTGGCCATCCGACCGACTTGTGCGGTATGCTGGATAAATTGGGTCTAACCCTCTGCAGTTCAAAGTGCCGCAAAAAGGATAAGCTTCCATGCAATGTGTAGACTATATAGCTGTCCAGTGTCTATGCGAAATCTTTTTTCTATGTCGTCATGACTAGCTCAGCGCATCGCCGCATTTTGCATTGCCCGTCTATGCTGTGATCCGTCCGTCCGTTCGTCTGTCCGATCGATTAAGACCAAGAACGAGACCGACTTTGTTAAAGCCGGCGGCGGCACCTATATCTACAGCACATGCAAAGCAGCGCCTTTACGCATGTTGTTTAATTAAAACAAAGAAACAAGTCATTATTTTCTTTTAGTTTTGTGGTAGCCGTATAGTTATAGCCAATACTGATTACGCCGTCGCCTGTAAATTCTGAAGACTGGCCAAGCTGACTTGGCCTAGCGGGCTTGATCGAATACCAACCTAGATGGTACAGGCCTACCCGCGAACGGTCACCCATCTCAGTACTAACCCGGCTCGACGTAGTATAACTTTGTTGATGTGTGTAAATTCTACTAACGATGCTACCATTAGGCTAAGGCGCCACAGTCAAGGCAAAAATCTATAGCATGACTGGAATACATAAAGAGACGTTCGCAGAATTTTTGCAGACGGTCGAGGCGTGAGGTCAAATGTTACACGTCAGAAGCGGTTGTCATATAACCCTAGACAACGTGCATTGGGTGGGCCAAAAACTGACACCCATTTTAACTACGTCAATGCGGTGCCATAAAAACTGCAAAACCTATAGTGATGTTTACACTGTTTAAAGAATGTTAACACTTGCAACTAATTATTTTACAGTTTAAATATCATCATTTATTTACATAATTTTTTGGAACCCCAGTGTTTTTCCACACCCAGATTGTAGATCGAAATCAAACAGCGTTAATCATCTAACCATCGTGACGAATTTACAGTTATTTATTCGCATAAACACATAACTTGTCTACACCGGCAAACGAAGTCATAGAGACAAAAGACATATAGAACTAAGAAACGATGACATAATTTTATAAAAATGATAGGCTACATGAGCAAACAAAAAGTAGTTTAAGCAAAGCTCACGTAGCGCGCGACAGCATCGGTCCTGTCATTTGGGCAATCAGTATACAGAGCGCATGCAATAAAATTATAACGCATCTTGAAGCACTACCCAAATTCGTACGGAAGACTCCTTGAACGTAGGAGGTCGAAGCGCAGATGGTTAAAATGTACGTTCTATGCTGCAAAAATCGTACGCAAGTTGGCCAGATCTGTCTCTAGTAATTTCGGTGCAATTCACTCTTAAAATGTGCGCCGCAGCCAAAAAGTTTTTTTAAAAACATTAAAACCCTGTATTTTAGGGGTACAAGGTCATTCAAAGTCATCGATGTTGACATCACTAAAAAACTTGTCACTAGTGTTTGTTATAGTAAACAGCATGTCTGTACCTACCTGTAACCGTTATCACGTTACGCGAGCGAGCCAATTATTATGCACTTTTTGTCAGGTATAGCGTTAATTGAAGTAACTCTTAATCAGTGGCGTGACAATACACTTACTTGTTGCCTTTCTGTAAATTGAAACACAAGCCTCACATGCTGTCGCTCGTAAAAAGTGCAAATATAATGAATCTGACAAAGGATGAAACGCATAGGCTACCGATACAAAAAAGTGTCGATTTTTAGGTCAAACTTGTGTGTCAAAATGCTGCGCTGGAGAGCGTATATACAACACAGTAAATTCGCGAGTTGGTCTGAGCGCGTCTCCGGAGTGAACGATCATTCAGCTTGGAGGTGAACTGCCGATCGATCGCTCAGTTTCTGCTGATTGCTCTTGGCCCAGGCTGTCGACTAGTGATGGGTAGAAATCAAAACTCATCCAATCGATTCGATACTTTCAGCATTCTTGTCATCACACTTGGCCTGTAGTTTCTTCCTGTACGGTTTTTCATTCGCACCAAACTTAATTGTGTTTTGATTGTTTAGACTGGTTTATTTATGTATTTTGAAACTTTCAAAAACAGAACAATAATTTTTTGCTGTTTTTCACTAACTGATTACTATCCGTGTAATTAATCTCTATAATTAAGCTAGTCGAAGAAAAAGTTAAAGAACAATATCTGACATTTTTCATTAATAGGAATTTCAAAGCAAGCAACTTGTCCTTCTATAGCGTCACGTTTTCCTTTTATGGCACTGAATGACCTATTTTGTGCTGATCTGCCGTTAAGAAACTACTCACTCACTTTCTGCTTTCAGAGTTCGAGTGAAATTGATCAAAATCGAAACTATTCTGCCGATATCGAGTTTCGAAACAAACGGTATTATTTCTGCGACCCGCCCAGCACCAGTTCAACCGAATGTGTGACCGACTTCGGGGCGGGCGTTCGGCCGCAGTGGGACCGATCCATGGCCAGAACACCACACGACGGCCTCGGTCTCGGTCTCGGCCAAACGGACCTGCTGCAGGCGGTTCTAAGCCTCTGTATCTTCACACACACTGCATGAGCGTCACTCTTCGGTCATCCGTGCTGACCCAGCGAGATCCACTCGAGACACATTCGCTCAACCGCTTCCAATGAAATATACGACGCTATGGCGACTTCATTCCAGCGTTCTCAGATTAAACCAGCGACCCGGTTCTCGCCCGATTCACAGAAATTGTCATAAAATTTATCTTGAGACCATCTTTAGACAAAATTTAGAATGCATTAAAATTATATAACGACATGTATAAGTGAACTGACCGATGTTACGTCGATTCACGTATTTCCTGGTGGTATTTATTTTTAAACAGCTAACTTATTGTTTTATTATTTATTTATTTACTATTACCTCGTGGTTATCTTATTAATTGTCCTAAGATATTTAACAAGTGATCGTAAGATGTTACCCTAAGACATCTCTTAGGGTAACATCTTACGATCACTTGTTACGGTAATGTTGTAAGGGTTCAGGGAATTGTCTTCAGATAAGACGTTCAGCGAATCGGGTTTCACATCGCGTGACGGCTACCATTTTAGCTCCTGTCAGTTGAGTTGAAGTAAGAGCTTAAATTATTGTTCGGCGACAAAATACTGCAAATCACATATCTTGTGCTATCGAAATAAAAAAATATGCGAACTTATAATCTTACGGACTATTTGGCGTCTCGGTTATATCAAATTGAATACAAATATGAGGACAACAAAGAATGGCTTTTTTCTGAAAGTGAACAAAAAAGTTGAAGAAGCATTGTGTCACTTCGATGCGAAATGTATGTATCAAGTTATGCCTCAAGCCACGGTCATAGTGCTTGTGGGTAAAAATTATCATTTTTGTGTCTCGGTATGTGTCGAAGATTCGAAAAAAAACACAGTTGTCAAGGGATCTGCCTAAACGCAGCAGACCAGCACAGATTATCTGAGATGATGGCAGATATTGCTTAAGTTTGTAAACTTTACATCAATGTATGGCACCACAGATCATCCAGATATTAACTCTAACCCTGACCGTAACTCTGCGATGCTATATATCGATCTGAAATTCAAGAACTAAAAATAGCTGCCATTTTAGCTGATCTGTAGTGATCTGCGGTGTATAGACAGACCGGTTGTCAAATGTTAAGTGAAATTATTATTAGTTGCCGCTGCTAATCACAATGACATCAGTTCATCACCCGAGGTTGCAGCGAGCCAATCACTGGTCTCATTTCACTGATCTTTTTGCGCGCTAGCTTTTTGAACGACCATAACGTCGCACTGCAGACCACGTCCATGGTACCACAACATCGCAAAATGGGTTTCCGCGAAGGCGGTGCATGGATAAGCTGAATGGCCCATTGACTACGAGCTTAGACCTACAGCGAACCGCAAATTCACGCTTGTCGACCGGCATCACAAAGCTAAGAAGTCTTCGATAGTAACCTCACCGTTCTCCGCGGTCTTTGCCGATCCGAAAGGCTTACAAATTTTTATTTTCTCAAAAATCCCAACAACTGCATAACTTGTGCATTGTCTGAAAACTTCGCGTATAGTCTACCATCCACATTCCACAGGTGTATTCAAATTTAAGAAACGGTGAACAAGAGGTATGGGAAACGAAGTCGACCAGAAACTGATACATTTTTTGGTTATGACAGACTATATAGTGTTACAGCTATTCTTTTGGATTTGCAGCTTCCCAGCTTCGAGACTCTGTTGTATAATTATAAATATTCATTTTATATGCAGTTCTTATGTAG
>Ga0209367_1003591_pt1 | contig 21133 bp, 15 predicted proteins | sample WorMetLIZISLAND2_FD_187412 | JGI IMG/M metagenome (GOLD analysis project Ga0209367, IMG submission 187412) | Marine gutless worms symbiont microbial communities from Max Planck institute for Marine Microbiology, Germany - Olavius geniculatus... ...
ACCGTTTGTCGGCCGGGCTCTGCCCGGATCTGCTGGGGAGCTTATAAAACTTGGCTGGCTAGACCCTCTAGCTAGGTGTGGGGCCCCTCGGGAAAGGGAAGAGGAATGAACGAGAATGGGAGGGGGAACGTAGAGGGAAAGGGGGATAAAGCATAGGGAAGCGGAGTACAGAAAAAGAGGAAGAAAAGGGGGCGGATGAGGCAAAAAAGGAACGAAGCCCGAAGGGGAATGGGAATAGGGTTGAGCCCGAAAGTGGGGGGAACATGAGCCCAAAAATGGGGGGACTTGCGCCCGATTTCGACTTCAAATTTGGGGGAATAGAAGCCACTGTCCTAAACACTACCCCTCGGCGCTTCGCGCCTCGCTCGGGACATTCGAAATTTCAATCCCTCTGTCGTCAGGCTGTGACATCTTTTGCCCTTCCCAATATTTTAACAGAACGATGCCTTCTTTCGCGATAATGCATAAATTATCAGAGTTGAATAATGTCGCTTCTGACCAAGTATGAACTTTTATGGTGTAGCAAGCTAACAACACTTCCCAAATTTTATAGACCTAAAGACCTATCTTCCCGAAACAGATTTCTGGCTACAACTTTTATCTAATCTGATTGACGAAGACCTCTACGGATGTTGTTGTGATACCCCGTTTACACGATCAAACAAACATCGAGCAAACATCCAGCAAATGCATTCAAAATACACGTGCACGACGTGTGCTATAATTGCTCAACGTTTGCTCGATGTTTGCTCGATGTTTGCTTGATGATTGTTTGATCGTGTAAGCTTGAACGGGGTATAACGCACACACTATTTAATTTCTTAATGTCAAATGTAAATTTATATAGCGCATTGTCGTCAAAACCTCTAATGCGCTGAACACACTAGTGCTGTGAAAACAAAAACGTCTTTAGCGACTGTCTGAAAATGTTTCCAGAACATGGGGCATTATGAATAATTTACGCAATAACGTACCTGACTGAGCACGCGGAGTTGAATGGTCCGACACGTGCGACTGCAGGGACAAAGTTAGACGACAATAACAATATGTCTACGTGTTTGGCGCGTGCTCATTGCAAGTCGTGGTCGGATTGTGATAAACTCTGATTGTGATAACTCGGATTGGTTGTCAGTCACGTGTCACAACGACCAGGCTTGTCACACGTAGAGCCTACAGAAATTCAAGCTCAAACTTCACTTGCACTTCATTGTTATTCATTGTTATTAGTGTTGTTCATCGTTTGCTTTATTGTGTGCAACAAAATGATTTGAATATTCAATAAGCAAACAAACGCTATAGGCTACGGCAAGCAGCATTAGGGCTTAAGCCTAATTTGCCAATTAATGCAGTGGCTCGTCGATGCAAACTTTGCAAAAAGAGAAAGAGTATTTATTTGCAAAAACACAAATACAATGTTATTATACAATACTACACACTGTAGGCGGGCTACCAAAAAAGAAATCGCTTATCAACGCTGGCCGGCCATAGTAACTATAAGTAATTAATGATACAGTATCCATAGATAACAAGTAATTTGAACAAAGCTCATGAGACGCGCGACAGCCTTAGCAGTTCCTATTCGCAAGTTGTCTTGATTTAACTCTATCCATTTTGACGCAATTCACTCTTGAAGTCTACGCCGCGGCCACAAATTGCAAAAAAACACTAAAACCCCAATTTTAGAAATTCAAGGTCATTCACGTTCATCGATGTTTACACCAATAAAAAGCTTGTCACTATATTGCTTGTTATGATAAGCAGCATGTCTCTGCCGATCTGCAACCGTTTTCAAGCTACACAAGCCAATAGCGGTAAAATAACTACTTGTAGATTTCTTAAAAAGGTACGTTTTATGCTAAACAAATGTCGTGCGGAAAAAGTCCAGGTCTATCTCCAGCCGTTTCGGCGCAATTCACTCTTAAAATGTGTGTCGCAGCCAAAAATCGCAGAAAAATCCACTAAAAACCCCTATTTTGAGGGTTCAAGATCATTCAAGGTCATCGACGTTGACAGCAATAAAAAGCCTGTCACCAGTGCTTGTCATGAACCTAAGGGATCGGGACTTAGACTGCTGAAATCTACGTTTAATGCTGAAAATTTCATACGCAGGTTGTCTTGGTCTAACTCCGCATGTCTGTGCCTATCTGCAACCGTGTTCACGCTACACGAGATAATTGCGGTAAAATAACCACTTTTTAGGGGGTAGCGGTCTTTGACGCCCGCTTGCGCCGGCCTCCTTGAACCTAGGGGGTCGGGACTTAAACTGCTAAAATCTATGTTGAATGCTGAAAATTTCATACGCAGGTTGTCTTGATCTATCTCCAGCCATTTCGTCGCAATTCAGTGTTGAAATGTGCGCTGCATCCAAAAATTGCGAAAAATTCAGTAAAAACCTCTTTTTGAGGGGTTCAATGTCGTTCAAGGTCATCGACGTTGATAAATTCAAAAAGCCTGTCACCAGTGCTTGTTATGACAAGCAGCATGTATGTACCTATCTGCAACCGTTTTCACATTATTCGAGCCAATAACGGCAAAATGACGTCTTTTTAGGGGGTCCCCCTCTTCGACGCCCTCGTTCGAGGGGAACCCCTGCACCGAGTGGCACGAAACTTTATCACGATAAACTAGAGACCTTGGGGCAGCCACAGTGAAGATTTCGTGATCCTAGCTTGCACCGTTTTGATACAAATCACGAGTGTGACAGACATACGGACAGACAGACGCCCAGACAATGGCAAAGACGCGCGAAGCATTCTGCTTTCGCGCGTAAAAACGACAGACGACGACGGACGACAACCGTGTAAGACGCCTACAGCATTAAAGGTGGTGGTGGTGTTGTAGCTCTTAATGGAAGCCAATTTCAAAGATAAGGAACGTCACCTGCCGTATGCGATTACACCGTGTTACCTGCCACCCGACACAGGTGAACTGGCCCCGCCTCAATTCCAGCAAGATAGGCTGGTACTCGATTTACCTACCCCGGAGGGATGGAAAGCTGAGTTGACCTAGGCGGCTGGTTACACACCGAGATGGTTTACCTGCCCGCAGGCAGTCACTCATCGCATTACTAATTACCCTGCCCGGCGTAAAGTAACTTCGTTGATCGAATCAAACGTGTTACCACTAAGCCTCGCCACCAACCCAACGAATCCGTGGGATTTACGTGTTAAACTACTGTCCCGAGCAGTGTTTGAATTATGAAATATTAGCAGAGGACAGAGGGGTTTAACTTTTCGACGGTCAGAGCCTAACCGAAATTGTGATATTAATCCTATGTATATAGTACATAGCCGACCCCAGAGTGCATAATTTGACAGGGTGTTGGGGGGTTGAGAAAACAGTTGGGGGTTAAACCCCCCAATCGGGTTAAACCCCCCAATCTCTCCCCCTTCGGCAATTCAAACACTGGTCCGGAGTGGAATAAGTAAACTCACAACTTAGTGAATGCTATATGGTTTAGCATTCACTCATGGCCAATTTACACCTACGGCACCGACGTGACTCAACTCAACTGTTGGTTCGAGTTGAGTCTCGTCGGCGTCGTAGGTGTAAATTGGCCATTATTTTACCTCAACTTTATAAAACTGACTCGCACTCCTGACAGCGGTTTAACCAACACTTATTCCACGATCGCCGACGGTCGGTAGCGTAAGTCTACACTGCCGTTCGTTTGGTCACGTTTGGTCGTTCGTCCGTGGACCCGTTATACCACTGCCGAAATAGTGCTAGAGTGATGATAGGCCGTGGAATGATAGGCCTGCCTAATCGTGTTAACTTGCCGCCTCGATCCCGAACGCATCCTGGCTTCTAGCAGCGGTTATGAAGGGCTGGCAACGGTGGTAACACACCACCCGCGGCTGCAGCTTCCCGGCTATATTTGCTGCGGTAGGTCGGTCGATCGGTCGAGGCAAAAACTTCGCGGCGCAGTTGTCTGCTGGCCACGGCGTAGACTATACATACCAAGATCATCGTCGGAATAACAGTTCTGTCTGTCCTGAACAGCGTCGATCTGTTAACGATCTGTGTGGTGCGTCGGCATTTCGGTATTTTAGACGTAACATTGTCGTCGACGTCAGCGGATTATAGCGATAGAACATGATACGGACTAGAGTCGAGTAAAGTCAGACTGAATCCATACGTCTTAGACCGTCCGCTAATCGGTTTGTAGCCTATTTTATGATCTCTCGCTAATTTAGGCTACTGTTTGGCGTCTATGTACGGCAGACTAGTTTTTTTTCAGTTTTTAGCGTAGGTCTACATGTTAGCGGTTTTTTTGCTGATTTTTTTTATTCGGTACTTATACAGTTTACTTAAAAGATTACTCAGTTACTGGGTCGGATCACCATCAAGTAGTTAAGTCTTCTTACTACTTGGATGGGTGACGCTCTGCAGACCGTTAAACCATTTCGGTATTTAACCGGTACCAATACTAACTCAGCCTACCATTTTTCCGGTGTATGTAAATCTAGTAGCCTACTGGTCTGTCTGGCTGTGGTTAAGGCTGGACGCGGTCACATAATGTCAGGTGGCAGCAGCAACTAACACTGTGTGATTTCATATGGCAGGTGGCGATTCGTAGCTCTGTGATGAGTTTCCTGTTAAGAGCTAGGCTCTATAGGGCCTACACAACCTTTACCTTTACCTTTACTCTAGCAGTATTAATTACGATTAGGCCTAATGCAGTAACCAGTACCTTTATGACCAATACATTGTAGCCTAAACGATGCGTGATCTCTGCATGTAGGCCTACAACAGTCAACGATTTTCATGCGTGTAACATTTAAGCTCATTTTGCTCGTCAGTTTTTGTACAGTTGCGAGTTTAGTTCAGATTATTTCTGTGGCTTCGTACATCCCTTTCCATAAATCAGCTTCGTAAACGTGTTGTGAACGCTGCAATTAGAACATATGCACATAACCATAGTGCACTGGAGTTCTGCAGTTCTATCAGGGTTCAGGGCACTGTAAAAGAATTAGCGTAATTATTGTGTTGAGTTCGGTTTCCGTTTACGTAATCTGTTAAACGCAACGAACGCAACGCCAAGTCGCTTGCGTGCAACTTGTGTACTGTATACGTAAGCGACACAAAAAGCATTGTACTCAACAAACGCAGTGAACGTAAGTAACGTAAGTACGCAAAAAGCTGCAAAGCACGCACGCAAATGCATACTCGAGTTACGCGAGAGCAAAAAAATGCCGGCAAGCCATATTCAAGTACGTATAACAGTGTAGGCTAATAGTTGGTAAAACCGAAGAATTTCTTCATGCATTTGTGATAGCCTTGGGTACGAAGTGTTGTCTACTGCCTGTAACACATGTATTGTGGCTAAACCGTACGCCGTAGGGATCGGCGATGGTGCCATTGGATAGGGCAATGACGGGTTTCTATAGGCTGTCAATAGTAACCATGTTTAGCTGCAGCGGTTTGGCCGCAATTTTGAATGCAAAGTTGCTGCCTGCAGCTATCATCCATTGTGTGCCGAGTTATCGAATTGCACCGTAACGTTAATTGTTGCGTTCAGTATAGCAGCGTCACAAAACGTATATGGGACATAAGTCACCCTAAGAAATCGCTTTCTTTTCGCGACCTGAAGTTGGATGCTGGTTTTCGTATATAGGTGGTACGGACGGCTTATCATAATGACAGCTGGGTTTTTTGTTTGATATTAGTCTGGTGTGCTCTTATAGAACCGGTCAGCAGCAAATGGACGGGTACGACAACGGGTACGGCACACAGCAGTCGTACGGGCCTACGCAGTGGAGACGGGTCGTAGTTGATGCCAGTGGACGAGTCATAGGATCATCCAGCTCTTGTACGCCTACTGGCGCAGACCCACAACAAATAATCTTCACATCTCGTAGTCAACGTCACGCTGATCGTCCTAGAACCCAGGTAGTACGATGAAAAATAAATGTAGCAACTGATGGAGTGAAGTAGCTAACTAACTAAGCCTTGACTTTTTAATAATCACAGTAACAATAGCAACTAAGTTTTGTATAGAATAGTACCTTTTCCTGTACTGGACGGCATCGCTTGACAGTGAGAAAATAGTATCAAAAGATTTAATGAATTTGTACAGAAAAGACATCGATACTGAGTGTCGACGTAATATGCGGTCGCCTGTTCAGTTGCCAAGCGTATCAAGCGTTGACAGTAAATAAGATCGTCGCACAAAAGTTAGGCTTAGTTTGCAATCGACGTCTGCGCAGCCTGGCGTTAGCTTGATCCGTCAGCCGTAAGTAATATATAAGTTAAGCGATATCTAGTTTACCTCATTTCTTTAAGTTTGTTATTGACGTCCGGTGTGTTTGGCTTTAGTCCTCAGAACTGCACTGCGTTTCACGAAGCCAATTTTGTTTATTTGTACTACGCCTTTTTGTTTTCGACTTAGGAGGTCATAATTTCTCATCACGTGACGATGTGGTTTTTTTACTAATACCGTTCCGCATTTAAATTAGGTCAATTTAAAGCTGGGATTTTCTGCAGGTGTATCGCATCGGGCCTCGGTTTAACGCCAGCGTGACTCGCCTAGACCCTCGCGTGGACCCGCGCGCGGAGCGTCGTTACTCTGTTGACTCCGGACTGGCTCAGGTCATCCGTGTCGGCGGCGCGTCGGCAGCAGCAGCCGGTCCGAGGACCGTTAGACTTGCACCGGTCAGATACGCTGATGACGACGATCAGTTACAGGCTTCACAGACAGCCGCTGTCCCGCAGGTAACAGGCCAATATTTACTCGATTTTTCATGCTTGAGTTGTAGTTATACAACCATTTTGAAATAAAACAGAACCACTTTATAATAGCCCACTAATGTATTTCAGTAGTAAGTGTCGTATTTCTATAGCGCCGTATGTTTGTAGCTTTCTACATGTAGACAGTGTGGACGAGCTGTTGTGGATGAAAATTGGCACTCCCTGGGGAACGCTAGCGCCAGTTCTGGTGTCTCTACGACGTTTCATTTTCGATTTATTAGCTCGAACGGGACAGTCGGACAAATGGGCAAGACTGACAATGCGGCCTAACAGGACGGCCGCATAATACAGTGAAAACTGCTCTCTTTATGTTGCTTTCGTTTTCATGGACATCTCACTGTATGTACCGTATGGTGCCGTATGGACGGTACGACGCCATACTGTAGTCGGGCGTTTTCTGATTGTCTACAACTCAAACTTTCGAGATATGTGATATTTTGCTTTTACACTGTGTGTTCAGCATATTAGACACTGTTAGAGAATATGAGCCTACGCTGCATTCACATTGTAACGCACGTAAATTCATCTTGGATCAGGAAGGTTGCGTTTTCTGGCTCTCCGGAACTCAGGCGTCCGAGCTACGTATACGTGGTGTTTTTTTAGACAATTTTATTCTCACACTACTAGCGTGTTGAGCGAATTAGACGCTGTTAAGACACGTTGACACTGTGACGCAGGTGATCCGTCTTGGGTCGGGAAGACTGCGGATGGTTGGCAGAGGAGAGACAACAGCGACAACACCTCGACAACAACCGTACCGCGTCATCGCCGCTAATTCCGACAACACATCGCCTCAGAGAAGCTTCCCGCCGACTGCGTTCTATCCCAGACCCACACCGGTGTATCTACACCAGTACCAGACTTCCGACTCGTCTGCCGATAGCATTCCCGTATCTGCAGAATCGGCGAGAGCCCGCGTGGTGGGCTATCAAATTCCGCAGTTGCAGATATCGGAATCGCCGGTTGAAGGTGGCGCACCCTTGTCTCCAGAATCTGGTGCCCGCGTGGTCAGCTATCGCATCCACCCCGTGAGTTCCGATACTGACGTTGACACTCGGTCTAGAGTGGTATATTCGTCGGAATGTCGTGCACCAGTCGGTCAGTATCAGTTGGGTTCAGCTGGCAGCTCGTTGCAGGCTCAAGGCACTGGCGGGTGGACCGTAGGCAGCAACGACGACCAGTACAACGCAAGGTCACATTTTGCTTTTCTATTACCTGTATTTGATTTTTATCAATTTAATTTTTATTATGTTTATTTGACTTTCATCATGCAGCCATTTTCTCTCTCCATCTGTTCGTCTGATCGTTTGTTCGTTCTTTCTGTCTAGTAAAAGGTTTAACTCGGAAACATAAAAAACAAACATACGTCATAGGGACGCTTTTAAACGCTGTTTTACTGACATTGTGTATGATCTTTACTGACGTTGACGCTACAGCGCATTAAAATGACTGTGTTCAAAGCGGTTTTCATTTCAATTAATTTCGTTTCGTCTTATTTTAGTTCAATTTAGATTTGTCGCTTAGTAAGTTTCTTTAGAAACTTGTGGTGCCTCAGAGGGTTACATAACATTGCTGCGTATTGTAGATCTATTGTATTCGTACGTCGAAGTGAAGTTATTTATCTGTCGTGTTCAGTAAATCCAGCGGCGGTTTATCACGAGGCGTTCCTGCGAGTGACGTCGATACAAATGCAGTGCTGCCTGGAACAGACGGACGTCGGACTGTGCGCATCCAGATTGGAGAAAGCTCGGACAGCCCAGGACATCGAGGACCGTCGAATGAAGGGATTACAGACTCGCACAAGCAGCAGCATTGCGCTCAGACACAGCTGGCGCATCGTGATAGAACGTTTTGCCGCAGCGATCAGCCGCCGACACAGCCAGGCGTAAAGGTGTGTTCGAAGCGACAGAAATGAAATGCACTGAAATAAAATGTAAACCTTTATTCATTGCAATGGTAAAGAAAGAAAACAAAAAAAATTTTAAAAAGCATAAAAACACAAATGATGGAGTTTTGCTGTTGCAGTTCATTTTATTTAAATTTATTTATTTTTAAAAATTTATTGCAGTTTTAGTTCAATTCATTTCGTTCGTTCTGGACGCGTTCTAATTTTAAAAGCTTTAGCATTTTTTATTTATAGTTCTTTTTTATGAAAACGTAGTACGAATGGCAGTAACTGAGAAAATAAGCAGATAGTTGTTATTCTTATTGTTGTTGATGTCATGGTTATTGTAATACTATGAATTCCGCATGCTATACCTTTGCGTATATGGTTTGTAATTAACTCACTGAGAATGTCTTTTATTCTTAAAATTGTTTTTTAACATTTAATTGGTGCTAGTCCTCAATAGCACATTCCGACTATTGACTAATTCAGAAAAGTTATTTTGATTGATTACAGCTAATTGTTGAACAGCTACAGTTATTGTTGTCTAGTACTCGGACGGCGCCGGTGGTATGCCGCCAAGTTTCACCGTACAAGCGGTGGGTCCGGTCACTGACTTCGGTCAGTTGGTTTGTGAGAGTATTCGTCAATTTCTGATTCACAAACAGCGTCAGCAGCAGCAGCAGCAACAGCAGGTCGGACTGCAAAAATTAACAGGGCAGGGGAGCAATTGCTCGCTCTAAATTTTTGGCTGTTGTTACATTGTCGGACAATTTTTTATGTTGGAAAATATTCATTTAAAACTGCAAAGTTTGTTGCTGAAAACCCTCATTTTGAGAAAATTTAGAGAAAAAATTATGATTTTTAGTATCCACGATTGCCTTTGTCAAAAATTTACAGTGTTTGTCTGAACATTGCAACGTTCTGCTACGTCTACTTTTTTGACCCACGACGCCGCTGGAAATTAACAATTAAACGATCAATGTTTATGTTTAAAACACTAAAATGCCCACGGAGAATGTAAACTTTTTTCATATATTGGACAGATATTGCTAGATCAAAGTGACAGCTTGTTCTGTCAGTTTTGAAGTACAAATTTATAATGTATCGTAATAGAATCGTATATTAACCGATTTTCGAAAGTCTTTCAATTTGGCCTACAGTCTTTGGCTCCATGCCTCTATATAAATACTGTATTAAAGTCATAAAATTAGCATAATTATTATGACGATGTCGTCGTGTGCAGACGTCAGCTGTACCGTGGCGTAGACCTCGGGACTTCGTGGCACAAAGTCCAGTCGTCGTATCAGCGGTAGGCCTACCTCAGTCTGGCGTCTCTCCCGGCGCTTCGCCGAACAGCGTCTTTCACGAGCGAACACCCACACCATCCAGTTTTGATCCGATGCAGGTGGGCTTCTTGATAATGTTCCATCTGATATTGTTATAGTTAATGCATTATTATTAGTAGTAAGATGATGAATGGTATTAGTAAGTGAATGATGAACAATTGATTCAGTTTTGGATTGGTTACAGCGAATCATTCTCAAAGTTGATGTACTAAATAGGTGCCAGATAACGAGATGGTTGAAACTGAAAATATGTTAGCGATTGCAGTTGCTACTCAAACGTTTACTGTCTCAGTCATAAAACTGCAGATGTTGACTCTACTAACATCGCTTAAAAGCGTACTTTGTTCAGTACATTTGCGATTTGCCAGCCTATATCTCCGACGAATATAACTTACGATGACGATGATTTTTTTCCAGTTTTGTTGAGTTTTTAGTGTGCATATGTTTTTTAGCTTTTCGTCGTTTTGGCGAATTAATTAACTGGTTGACCGATACAATAATTTATGCAGTCTGGGGAAGTCGCGTCTCCGTCGCTGGATGATCGCAACATGTTCCAGAGGTACGGCTTCCAGTTCGGCAGCATCGGCAACTTCGGCCGTGACGTCAGCAGCGTGCAAGCCACGCCCACCGGAAGTGAAGGCGGAAGTTGGGGGAGACCGGTGGTGCGATATAACGGCGGGGGTTCTACTGCTGGGCTACCCGTTGCCGTGTTTCGCTTCCAGGACTTTGACGATATGGTGGCCAGGATGAGAGACGAGACCGCATCACAGGCAAACACTGATCGTCAGAGAGATGTTAGTCATCATCATCATCATCAGCAGCAGCAGCAGCAACAACAACAACAGTTGCAGAAAGACTGGCGCGGCACGCCGTTACACACCAGCGTCGATTACGAGGTTTGTAAAGCCGTGACTACACGCACTGATTTTCCCGTCCGAGATGTTGTTCGATCTTTTCGAGCGAGCTTCTCGGACACGTCGGACGACGCGTTCGAGTTCCTCGGATGAAGTTCTGATGGGCGTCTTTTGGCTCACAGGCAAAAAATCCTCGTCGAGATGCACATTCCGCCCGATTTCTTTAGACGAGGTTTTTAAACCTTGGAGACTTTGGCGAACTCGGACAACACACTGGACGAGGAAATCGGCGCGTGTAGCCACGGCTTAATACAGCATCAGAAAGTAATAATGTTTGGTTATTTTGCTGAATAGTTTACCAGCTGTTACGAAAAATTTTGCAAGCATTTATATTTCACTGGTTTAGAGCTTTGTTGGAACACTGTAGATTAAATCAGTTTGTTGGAACACTGTAGATTAAATCAGTTTGTGAAGTTTTTGGCCGACCGTTAGGTCGAGCTTTAAAAACGATCTGTATGTCTGTCATTTGTCTGTAACGCCTGTATTGTGGCTAAACCGTGCGTCGTAGGGGTCGGAATGGTATTGTTGGATACAGCGATGACAAGTTCCTATAGGCTATCAATAGCAACCATGTCTCTATCTGCAACAGTTTGGCCGCAGTTTTGAATGCAAAGTTGCTGCCAGCAGCCATTATCTACTTGCGCCGAATCCTAGCGTTGATTGTAGCGTTCGATATAGCAGAGTCACCATAGCGTGTATGTGACTGCAGTCACTCTGGGAATTTTCTTTTGGAAGTCGAACGCTGGCCTTCAGTATAGGCGGTAAGGTCGGCCCGCTCTAGCATCAGCTGGGTTTTTTTGGCAGATTGTAACACTGTGCGCAACAAATAAATTTATGCAATAAATGTTGTCAAGCTCAACACGAGTTTTGTGTAGGGTTAGAGGTTTAACTTCCGGTCTTTTTTCAGCCAACTACTTCAGTTGTCACAATGCAAATTGTCAGCGCCAATATCTCGACTTTAAGTACATGTATTTTATTTATCTTAATATTTTTTCCGTTAGGTTACGTAATCAATCTCCATAATAAAAAATTACTGAAAAGAGGAAAACGGTGGCACCGCCGAATAATTTATACATTTCTTTGTTCATGGTGAGACCAACAATGCCTATTTTAGCTAGATTGCTGGAAAACGTTTGAAGTGTGAAACCGTAAAAATGTTGTCACAATAAAAGCCTGGTACGGGAGCTGATCCCAGTCTGTATAGGCAGTCAACTCGCACGTGTTTTGGTCATAAACCCGGCGGTATACAGGGTGGGCCAAAGATGGCACAAAATTTTTATATGCCAATAACTTCATCAAATATTAACCGATTTTCAAAATTTTTGCACTATCGGAAGTAAAAGAAAATTTGCAGTGAATTAGCACTAAAGATTCCACCACATCTCATAAGTATCTTTACACTACCTTGTAAAATATCAGACATTGCACTCAAGTTGGCGATGACAATGACCAGTTGCATGATCAACGTTGATTGAGCCTGACATGTGAACATTTGATGTGAAAACTGTGAGATGTTACAGTTACGTTGGACAATAACTGAGGCAATAAACAGGTTGTTTTGTTGTTGATTTTTTTAGAATGTGTTGTTACAGATATGGCCTTGTTTTCAATCGTTGCTTTAAAAAGACTGATACTTCACTAGGTAATGTAGCGACACATTTGAGATGTGGTGAGATCTTTAGTGATAGTGTTACTACCATTTTTTTCCTGATTTCAACAGTAAAAAAATTTTTTAAATCGGTTAATATTTGATAAAGTTATCGACATATAAAAATTTTGTGCCATTCTTGGCCCACCCTGTAGAATGCAGTAACTTTCTGCCAGGTATCGGTTACCTTTTAAGATCACCGCCATTCTGCCGGTATCCGATTACGCCGCTTCGTAACAGAATTGCCTGAGCAAATTCGCACACGGGTGTTTCACCTGCAATTAAAATAACTAATAACCTTGAGTGGGCGTCTGTGGGTATTAAGCCTTATGGCCCATTTTGCATTTTGCAATCACAACACACATTCATGGAGTTAATTGCGTGGAATTAATGAAGCTAAACTTTTTGAAACTTTTGCCCAGATACTTTAATTTCCGACGATTTAAGGTTTGTACGGGTGTTTTATTGAGGTGGTGTGGGAGCGGGGATTTATTAAAAATGGCTTTATACAAGCATTTAGTATGGACAAAGTTAATAATTCGACATCACGCGTTATCTTTAGGTCTACTGTAGCTGAGATAGGGCCATCCTGACGGACCGCATTACTGGTTTCACTAGTCTTGTTCGTTCTTTCGTCCGTTTGTCCATGTATCTGTCACGTACTGACTGTTATTTTCAAAAAGGCACAGACAAACTAAAACAGTTGCAAACGTTCCCAACGCAGAAATGACCGGGGTGTCGACTGACAGCCAGTAATTTTTTTCCGAAAAGGTCAAAGATCTAGGTTAAGGAAATAACTTTATGTACCGCTAAACGGACGGCCGCATAATGGTTTATGTTGACGAGACTCAACTCAACTCAACTGTCGAGTTGAGTCAAGTCGGCGTCGTAGGTGTGACATAGCCATAATACGTAATTGTGTGGATATTTCTAGTTGTTTTGGTCGTTGTGGTTAGACGGACGAAGACTCCGGCTACAGCACGTCACGGAGCGGAGTTGAGTACCAGCCTAGAAATGTCATGATTCCCGTGGACCAGACGCAAACGAGTGACGCTTGGGTACCACCGAACGTCATCGTCGACAGTCGCGAAGAGCTGCGACGAAAAATCGCGTCTTTCAACAACAACTCGCAAGGATTCTTCATGAGCCTAGTCAGTCCTGTATTTCACAAGTTTTTAGCTGACTGTACTTCTACTAACAATCGCGTTTTTGCTACACAGTTCTGTCTGTCTGTCTGTTGTTTGTGGCGCATACGTCTTGGCTAAATGGTACGTTTTAGCAAAATAACAATAATGTTCTGCTTGCTTTTGTATAATAAATGAAGCTGGAATGTTGTTCAGCATCTCAATGCATTGCATATAAAATTATTATTTTTTTTGTAAATTATTTACTGTCTTTTCAAGTACATGTACGTATGTTGCAATTACTGTTCGCGGTAGCAACTACAGTATTGTTTTCAGCATTAAGACAAAACTTTTTTTGTTTGTCTGTTTCTCCGTTAATACGATAACTCATGAACGGCTGCATTTAACTTAATTGAGATTTTGCGTAAACATATACCTGGACAACCGCAAAAACCCCATTGAATTTCAAAGTCATAAGTCAAAGGTCAAGGCCACAGAAATGGATTTTCCAATACTTTAACATTGCGAAATAGGACCATGCTGCTAATAGCTGCTGCTAAGCAGGGTCAGCTAGGCCGATAGCTATTGGCCGACACTGACGTCATTGCTCTAATCATCACAATCTGCCACGGCGGTTACCGCGGACACATTTAGCCTTGCGCAAGACTTCACAGTCTAGTTTTGTTTTAGCGTCTGTGAGCATATAAGTCTGAAGTTGCATTACACTGTTATTTACTTACTTACTGAATCGTGTGTTACAGGAGCAGAATTCGGACATATTTCATGGCTTTATTCGGGTCGTTATGAATCTGATTCGTCCGGTACAGATGTCACTGACCTCACAACGTCCTACTTCCGACTGTGACGTCACTCAGAACGAGGTCACGACTTTTCACCTGCCCAAGGACACCACCAAAGTCATTCACATAACCAGGTTTGTCAGCAGCAGTAAAAACGATAAAAACAATAATAATGATGAGTGAATAAAGATGATGATCATTGTTTGGGTGATAGCAAAAAAACGATGTTTCTTGTTAACAGTCGACCTCGCGCAGCTTCGATAATTTTTATCCGACAATAATGTTTAACCTGATGCTTTTATTCTGTCGATAGGGTGACAGCAAGGGCATTCAGCCTGCTAAAAAAACTTTTCAAACAATTGCCACAAGTTCGCTTTTGTATGGCTCTGTTTAATTAGAAAAACATGCCCGATTTAAGTCCGATTTAAGGAAAATAGGACTGTAAATAGCTGTAAAAGCGCTACAAAATGTAGGTGTGCTAGTAGAACGAAAACAAAAAAAAATGTTGGAGTAGGCATCTAAAAGCAGACGGTGTACGTAGAGAGAGTTAGTTAGTAGTAATGGTGGTAGTAGTAGAAATTGGTGGATCCATGTTAATAGTCGTTCTTCACGTTGTTGTTGTTGTTGTTGTCGTCGTCGTTGTCGCGAGCAGTGAAACGACTACACGAGAAGTGATCGGGATGCTTCTCTCCAAGTTTCATATTAAAGACAATCCCAGAAAGTTTGCGCTGTACGAACAGATGACGGATAAAAACAATGACCAAGGCCAAGGTTTGCTTTAGACCTAATTTGTTTTTATTAATCGTCTTTAACTCTTTATTTGCCTCATTTAAAGTTTCTGCAACTGGCTTGGAGGCTACGTCGCATATGCTGTAATTTGGTCAACTTTTTTCTTGATATGGCCAAATTATGCGTTTTGCCGTCTCGTCTCTCTGTCTGTCTGTCTGTTTTGGCTCGGGAAAAACTTTGCGTTACGTGTACGATTGTCTATAGGTGGCAACGGCAGATACATGAGGCGACTGGGTGATACTGAGATGCCGCTGCCGCTGTGTTTACGTTGGGTCGACCGAGGCAGCGACGCTCTGGACAAAACTAGATTTGTCTTGCAGGAGAATGACACCGGCGAAATCATGGTAAGTCTCTGTACCTCTAGGCCGCAATACGCATCTTGCTCGTCCGTCTCTCTGTCTGTCTGTTTCGCGTGGGCTCCCAACACGAAAACAAACAGCGTGAAAACATCAGAATTGGTGAAAACGTCTTTCCGCATGTCCTACTGTTTGTAACGTTGCTGTATCTTGACTAGCGTATAGATTTACTAGTTTTGCAACATTATTTTGCAAACGTTTTACATTTTTTTTATTTCCATAACTATAAACTTTCGGGATAAACCTGGTCTCCAGAGGACAGCCTTTCGCGGATTGCCGTAAGCCTAAGGCCTAGTAGGTTTTTATAGGCCTGGTGCCGCGCGAGAGAACAATGCACGAAGAAATTTTTGTTATCTTTTAATGTTAAGTTTTCGTGCGGAATTTAACAGTTAAGGCGCTTGTCTGAGTTGCCGGATGTTCCGTTGATATTTTGTATTGTTGTTCAGGCCTATTTGACCTATTTATTTATGTGCTACCGTCATACTGTACGGCGTACGTGGTAGGCTAACGGTAGCCTGTCGGACTAGTGATCGCACGGACGACGCTGGTTCAACTCTTGGCCATAGCACTGCCAGGTGAACCCTGGGACTAGTTGTTTATTCATATGCGCTTCTGTCACGAAGCAGTATAATTTGGTACCGACCTAACGGGAAGGTTACGGCGGTATATGGAAGTTCAATCTGGTCATATATCTGAGCTGTGTTTGCACTCACTGCCGGCTCGAGCCATGGAAACGCAGACGAGCACCGCTCGCATCGGTCACAGAGCGCCTGAGAGAGTGCTGTTGACTGTCGTCGATTTACCTTACCATACCGTTGTTTAATAGTGAGTAAAGTTGAATATATTTCGGTGTCAATCTGTGGTTTTCAGTGGGAGGCATTCAGTCTGCCCGAACTGGAGAGTTTCCTGCTGATCCTGCACAAGGAGGAAGACGCGTACGTGCAGGAGATCAGAGAGACATATCACGTGCTGCGTCTTCAGATGCAGGCGAGGCTCAGTCAACTCAGACAGGATCGCATCGGACCCGGCGCTAAGCTGCAGGGCAATCATGCACTTGCAGCCACCTAACGTTGTCGATCAGGACACTCTTGATTTGACACGGGTCCTATCACATTTGCCGTGATCCACTCGCGCGAGACAAAAAAAAACACGTTACCGAACTTTTATACTACATCTTTGCTAATGTTGATCGATTTTTAATGTGTCAGTGAAAGGATTTTAAAAATCGATCAATGTTAAGTACAAATGGACGGACAAGCTATCATTGTTTATTTGTTTCCGTTTGTTTGACCGTCGTTAACACGTAAACAACATATAATTGAAAAAAATCAGCCAGCAAATTTTCGCGACATTTAAAAATGTGGATGTTTAAAGTTAAGAGCAATTGAGCAGATTTTGTCTGTAGTTTAAAGAATGATTACGATTCAGAGGTGTTGTCATTTTTTTCGTACCGCAGTTCTCGTTAATTGCTTAGTGTTGAATTTCAGTCACGAAGAGTTGCCCAATGCTGACGCATTTTTCCGTATCTGCAAGTTACAAAACTTTTTAAGGGAGAGGGGAACTCCGCTAGGTTAACGTTGGCAGATTATATGATGTCGTTACTGCTCAATGTGTGAAGTGGGGAGTGAGCTTGTGCTGTTTTCTTTTCTTTCGAGTTGTTCACAGTTTCACGCCGTTATGCCGCCATTCCGGTTTTGCGTTTACGAACTGGAGCTGCGCAGTTTAGCGATTTGAACGATTAAGCTAAGTTACTCGATAATAATTGACCGATAATTTTTATCGTCAGCTTCTATCGTAGATTTCTTGATTAATTTTAATTAACTAATGCGTCTATTGATTTTATTTAGGCTTATTAGTAGTTTGCGTGAAACGTGTTCGTGCATGTTTTCGGCGCGATGAGCCGAGTCTGTATATTGTATAACTTTCATCATCGTTGTAGACAGTCTTTCAATTGTCGGTGTTGTGCTTGTCAAAGTATAGGCTTATGTTATTCGGGTTTTCAGCCTGTAATAAATGCGTTAATTGATGGACGAATTGATTGATTGACTGACTGACTGACTAATAAATAATAATTATTTATTATTTTAAAAGCTACAATTTAATTTTTAATTACATTTAATTACTTCTAGCACGGTTATGTTGTAAGCTCCATCTAAACGTTTGCTGTAGGTCTAAATGTAGGCCTATCAAAGTGCGTTAGTTCACTAACTGTACGATGCAGTTCGCAGACAGACGTAGCTTATACGTTGTCCTTCTAGCCTAAACGTTCGCTACATAGGCCCACTGCTCTATCACTTCAATATCAATACTTTGTACCATGACATAAACCGTATAGGCCTAAACAGTTGATAAATAATGGGTGCATGAAATAATTTTAGTGGTCACTGATCGGCAATGTTGATGTTCGTAAGATAGTGCATACCGTATCTTATAGACCGCTTAGTGTTCCCCGCAGATGTTGGCAAAACGATGACGTTAATCGGACGCGTTGGTTGTCATGACAACGAAGGAGCAAGATGGCGTGAAGGCAACGAGTAATGACTTAGGATGAGTTAATGAGTTCGGTCATATTAAAGCCGAGTGATAACTGCTAAGGCTAATGAGTTAAGTTCTGGTTTGATCGCGTGATAGCGTTCTTTTGAAGGTGTGTTCAAGGCGACAGAAATGCAGTGAACTAAAAATTCAGCTGTTCTACCTCACTTCATTTTATTTCATTTTTTGTTTAATTTTTTTGTTCGCTCTGTGCGCGCCTTAAACAGCTATAAACCTGTGCTCTGTGCTTGGTAGGTCAACCAGGGTGGATTCTATTGTACACTGTTACTAATTTTTGCTATCTACAACAAAAGCGCAGGCGACAATGTAAACGAAAGTTCGAAACGCAGTCTGGCCAAATTTTAGCAACACAGATTCAAAGTTTTCAAACGTTAAACTCTTTACACTTGAGATTCTTCACGGTTACAGTATAGGGCCTAAATGACGTGAAGTGTAGGTCTATATAAGCCATATAATAAATAATACTCTTGTGTGCCGAAATTTTGTGCAAAGCCTAGCCGCTAAGCGCATTTACCGGCCAGGTAAAAATAACATGCACGTTTTACGGTCCAAAACACATACAGGTCGGTCGTTTTTCAGTGGCATAGACCACAAATCAAATTTTAGTTTTAACAATGAGTTAAAAACATGGACAAACACAAGCCCAGCTGCCGCTAGGAAAAACTGACCGTACTGGTAATTGACAGTGGATATTTGTACTCGACCTGTTGCCATATGCGTGTTAATGTTTTATGTATTTATTGTATTATTTTCGGCAGCATTTATGCTACAAAGCAAGAAAATGTCTCTATGAGCAGATGCTGGCGAAAACATTTCATTACAAATTGCGGTCAAACCGTTGCAGATAGCGACTTGCTGACTAAAGACAGCTTATAGGAATTTAACAACGCCCTGTCCGACGGTACCATCGCCGGCTTTCTACGACACACCGTTTAGCTACAATACATAACTTTACAGTTAGACGGCCAACAGACGGACGGACGACATTACACATCATTCATTAAACGCCATTTTAAGTACGGTTGGCTATAAACGATATTTTTTCATTAAAATAACGCTTGCTTCAATGGTTCGAAAGAACTGAAATTATAATGTTCAGGCACGTACACGGTTGAGGAGAAAAACAACGAACTAAATGGCGGGTAAATCTGCAGCCAGCAGACGCATCACATCGCACACGGACGAGTACGATAACGAGACGACAGCGGACGTCGACGAACACCGGCGTTACAACGCCTTCATCTGCTCCAAGATTGACCAGACTTGGGTCAGTGAGCTGTGCTGTATTATACTATGTGATTTAGAATAGGCTAGTATTACCATTAGTGTAGCCTACTTTCGGCACGTTCGTGCAAAGGCGCGGTTTTCTACAAGTTTTGCTCGGAGAAGTTACGTACTTAGCATTTTAAATTGTCATATTTGCGGAGTTATGTCTGCACAGCTGACAAAGTTCGACTGATCCAAATACATACCGGTAACTTTTTACTTCGCTTCGTTACGCAGAGTTAGGTAGCAATTCTACTGTAATGCTGTTGTATAACGCATTAAGACGGTCATTGTGCGATCGTCCTAATAGGCCAACTACGAGTCTTGCTTGTCCGTTCGTCTATCCGTACGGGCTCCTAAGTTGAAAATTAGATGGCGCAAAAATCTGGGTAAACGTTCTCCAGAGCGGGAGTCACTGGTGTAGCCATGGGGGGCACTGGGGACACGTGCCTTATTAGGAGTTTACTGGTTACTCAAAGTAGTGCCAAAAATGCACCAAAACGCTATTTTCACTCAAAAAATCTAAAAATTTTCTTGGGAGGGGCTGTGCCTCTCCGCAAACTTTTTCCTCGTGCGGAGGAAACACATCTCTCCATACTCACCCCTTAAGTGCCCCCACTACAACTAGATCCTGGCTACGCCACTGGCGGGAGTAAACTGTAAACCAATTCTCAGCTAAAAAAAATTAGAATCCAGGCGGATGGCCACATGGTGCGTCGGCACTGTACCGACAACCGACATATTTTTGTAGTTTTGTAATGGCGTGTATACACATCACTGCAGGCACGTTCGTGCAAAGACCGGCGCGCACTGCACGGCGACTCCAGACGCGCATCTCCACAGTTTATCAAACAGTTCAACCAGCATCTGAAGCGCTGGAACAGCGAATGGAGGAACCTCAATGCGAACGAGAAAGCCGTCTACAGACCAACGTGTTCCAAACCGATCAGCAACTTCGCCCTCGACGGCTCGTCGAAGCCAACTAATTGCTATATCTACTTCGTCCGAGAAAAAATCGAAGAAGGCATCTTGAACGAGGTCAGCAACACTGTTGTCTTTCTTTATGGACAGGCTACAGCAAGCTGCATACGGCGCATAAGCATTTGTATTTGTATTTCTCGTATGTGTTGCAACTTCACTGAGAATTATTTATTCTTGTCGAGTAAATATTGACCTTTTTCATGTATCTTTACTACAATATCATCATTTGTTTCAGTTGTTCAGTTTTTATATGCAGTGTTCGTTCTATCCAATTTATGGTTAGGCTACGTAGTAGACATTGTTTGGCCGTTTTACTAGGCCGTACTACAGGGTTGAGTTTTCCAGTCCTTCCGTACAATGTCCGTACGTCCGTACCGTACAACAAGCTCTTAACTTACCGGTAATTTAAACAAATAGACACAGGAAAATCAAAATTGGTATAAATGTTCTCCAGCTCGGGAGTAATTAATATGCCAATTTTCAGTTCGTAAAAGTCAAAGGTCACGCGAACGAACGCACAATTATGACTCCACTAGGTAGACATTTTCTTAGCTTTTGTTATTTATTTTCGGTGCTTTGACGCTGGTGGCTGAGTAACACACAACTTTTATTCACAAAATTAATGTTGGTAGTACAAAAATATAAACAACTAGAAATTTGCGGCAAAGCCCAACGTGAGTCCGCCCGGCGCCCTAAGTCCGATTGGGGGAAATTAGAG
>Ga0209367_1003593_pt1 | contig 21127 bp, 12 predicted proteins | sample WorMetLIZISLAND2_FD_187412 | JGI IMG/M metagenome (GOLD analysis project Ga0209367, IMG submission 187412) | Marine gutless worms symbiont microbial communities from Max Planck institute for Marine Microbiology, Germany - Olavius geniculatus... ...
TTCATTCGGTTGTATTGGCATCAGATTTCATTCGTGTTGTTACTTTATGGTCAGCGCATCGACACTCATCTGACCGACCCTCCTTTAGGGACTGACAGAGGCTTCCCGCTGGTGTTCGACTATCGCACCATCGAGGCGCAGTTTATCCGCTTTCTTTGAAGAAGAAGCCGTTGACCGCTACCTTTATGCCTGGGTGAGGACTGGTGAAGGACTAGCGCCCCGCCGGTTTTCAAGCCAGAATTTCTATGTTCCCGGGGTAACGAGAAAACTGAGAACGCACAAATACGGTATTATCAATCAATAATTACAGGTTAAATGCAACATTTAGACTTTTGAGCGTGTCCTGCAAAACGTTCCTGCGCTTCTCAGTCAGTTTCTGTATTTTTACACACGTTTAGTTTTATGGCGCTTTATAAGTTCGTTTTTAACTTTAACTTTAACTTTAACTTTGGATAACCAAACGTGGGTAAAATATTACAATCAAACATACGTATACAGCTAAACAAACTGCTGACAAACTAAGTGGCCGAACACGCTAAGTGGCCAACCAAACTGCGGAACAGACCGAGTGGCAACCGCTTCCGGTACAGTCTGCTTTTATACCGTTAAACTCATCAACTAGAGATGGGCCAATTTAAAAAAATTTAAAAAATAAATAAATTCAACGGATTAAGACTGTCAGTTTGTTACAAATATCACTACATCGCAAAACATTTTTGACATTCCGTGCGAAGCGGATATTTAAGTACATAATGACACCTCTTTAGTTCGGAATTCTGCGGCAATTTTTCATCTAAAATCGACAAAACTATCAAAATGCCGTATAATATGGTCGTCCTAAAACAGTTTTTCGCTACAAATCACAGTCTGTTGAATGACCTGCAAAATTCAAACGAATTGAACCAATCCATCAACGCTAGACTACCAAAATTAGCTGCAAATCTGCTGAATTCAAACACCTTCTGGCCAGCAAAACACAGTCGGATCTCGACTTTAAAGTGGCTTTGAACGTTAATCGCCAAAACGCATTTATTTAACTTAGCTCTGTTCTTTTGAAAAAATTGATAACAGTTTCAAGTCAGATGACCAATTTTTCAATTTTTCGGTGGCAAAACTGGGTCATAATGCTAAATGCTATAACAATAGTTTTAAACAGTTTCTTTATCGGGATTATAAGTCTAAAATTTAAAGTCTTACTCTTTGTGGCATGATCACAGAAAGCTAAAGCTGACTTAGTTTTTACCTTGCCGCCAAAAGCGACTGTAGCGACAAAAACCGCTGCAGAATTAGCCCATAAACTTTGGCAGTTGATTCAAACCGAAGAAAGCGAGTTCATTGAAAATAAAGTAATGCTTGTTATTATTTGTATCCAAGAAACATAATTATGCCCAACCTAAATAATAAAAGTAGTGTCCAATTCATGAAAGATAATAATGTCCAATAATAATTCTGTTATTAATAAAAAAAAATTAAACTAAGTCGGAGCAGCAAAAAAAGTTTCATAACGATGTGAACAATGTATGCAATAAACAGTTTGTCTGTGATAGGATGTAAGAGCTGCCTATTTAACCTGAGATGCCAGAACAACCGTATTTTTATTTTGCAAGTATATACAGCTTTATTTACAAAAAGTATGCGGATCACAAATAACAAATAAGAAGGGGGCTGTAAACCATGCATAAATCTCTGCAAACTAAATGTCTATCAAACTCACAAAGGCGTATACAATCAGATACACTCAGAGACCAAACAATTACTTTACGCAGAGTCTCCGGCACTTCGTCGCATTTCGTCGGCGTGGACATGAACCTCGGAGTCTGGCGGCGCTTGGATTCTGGCGGTCGATGAGTTCAGTTGCCACGAAGCTGATGAGCTCGTCGTAGCCAACCGTCACGAACGCTGGATCAGAAATCTCTCCAAGATTACTTCACAGCTGTCCGCCTTCACTTGCGGAAAACAGGAAATTAGTACGTCGTTTTCCTATCTTCACCGCGTTGTCATGTACACCATGTATATCGAGTGTACAGTTCCTTTATCCCTTACCAGTGATAAAAAAACTTCGATCTTTTTCGTCAGAACGCGGACTTCACCGTCTCTCAAAAGCACCATGTGCTATCTTATTGAGTCCGAACCACAAAGAAGGGTCAGTCAGTACAACAAATCGACTTCGCCAGAGTCTCGATGCAAATGAATTTAAGATCCAGGGCAAAAGTGTTCCAAAACCGAGTACTTCGCGGTAGAATCCATGTAGTAAATCGGATGATTAACAACCGGACTACCTACACTAAATACCGGACGTAAACAAAAAGAATCTAGGCACCTGCGGGCTAAACCAAATATTGACAAATTAAAAATAACTATTTGAACTAATATGGATGTAGGCTAGAAGTCCCTGACATAAGGTACATAAGCTGTATGAATAAGGGCAAAAACGTAGCCACGGTGCGACGTCCGGAGTGGCAAAGAGTAACAAATTGTCAATGGTACGTCGGGTATCGACGCAGCGTTGTAATGTCAATAGCAGAAGAGCAGCGTAGCGTAAAGTAATGTAGGCGTACAATAGCCAGCCAACTTCGTAGTCGACCCGTGTACCACATCAGAACAACGTCACTAACAAATCACAAAGCTCAAAAAGCACAGCAACTCTGTTTTATGACAATGAACGTTAAACTACAATGACGTCTAATGATAATAACGATGAAGTTATACCAAACAACAAACATCAAAGCAAACATCAAAATAACTTTAAACTAATGCAAAGTGGTCGCCAATTTCTGGGTGTTGCGACTGTTTTCGCAGAAACCGACCGAAGCGAAACATATTTCACTAGACACTCCTTCGTGCCACAGACCGCATCGGCAAGTAATTGCGTGTAGTCATAACACACTGGAAGACGACAGTCCAAATGTTTAAGATCAGTAAAATACAACAACGATAACACTGCACTGCACTCTTAAAAAAGCAAGAAACATATAAACTAATAAAATATGCAATGAGTAAATATGTCAAAGCGACATCAATATCAAGTCCAACTAGTCTGACGTCTTGCATACTCTTAAATATGTATGTAAATCAAGCTAATTGCAGTCCAAGCTGATTACAATTAAAGTCACATGACCTATATATTATAAGCAAAAGCAACGAGAAAAACTCTATTACTAAGCAAATATCATAAGCATCTAAACTTAAATCAGCTACACAAACAACAATATCTTATCAAACAATATATCAGACAGGCCTCAAATCGTAAACTTATTAATTAAAATTAAAATGTAGTCTCTGCCTCGCCCAAAGAGGAATATAGAGTGCAAGTTGAGACAGACATCTTATGCACATCCCCATATGATGGCGCAGGTCCCGCGTCCCATCGTCTAATAAGCAGGGACGAAATTAATTGTGTGTCTCTAACCTTCATCACGAATAAGCACCAGTAAGGCTTACGTAATGCTATACGCAGAAATCTTGCCTGTATCTACGTTATTAGGACAGAATTTGGCAATTGATACTGTTCATTAGTCATGATCGAACTGATACGAACACTCGGCCAAACGATGATCAGATGTGGCATTAAACAACCTGATTCATGCAGTGAATACGTATTTTGTAGCACGAAACTCGTAATGTTTCGGGTGTAATTCGAAAGTTTTGACATGAATTTGAATTGATTCATTTTGATAACCGATGTGTACGTACAACTGAAATTTATAACAATGCTTTTTGTAACAACGACAAATTTTGGCAATCATCACAAACGTAATAATACAAAGTAAAATGATGACCGATATATCGAAAGTCCAGTCAATGTGTTGTTTTTCAAAAACAAAAATAGATAGAAAACTGTCTACTGGTGTAGTCGATGAAAAGTAATTAAGAGCTGTTGGCAATGCGTGTGCACGACTGGGTAGTGACAAAGTAGCAACAATGGTTGTCAAGGTGGGCAATTTTTTTATTAATTATTAAAGAAAATCCAAAACTTTCTCTAGCAAGTAAATCTAAAACAATTAAAATTCAAGAACGCCAACTAAACGGTGAAAAAGACCAATCGTAAAATTTACTTGAATAATCTTTCCAATCGTCAACCATAGAATGAGCTAGTGAAGGATACGCTTCTTCGTCTTGTTTTGTCAAGTTTACTAGTTTAGCTAAGTCTAGTCGTGCGCGTTTGTCAATTTCCAGTTCATGTGATTAGTTTGCTTCGAGAATTTTTAAACGAGGTGTTTTAACATCGAGAGGATTAGACAACAAAGTGTCTCCAAAAATGTCAGCCAACTGAGTGTTGTCAAAGAAATGCTTAAGAAATGCTAAGTTCAATGTATGCAAAACAGTCACGGTCGTTCGATCTGCGTGACAATCTTCAATGCGTGCTGGTAGATAAAAATTAGCAGACGTCAGTGAACAAAGACATGGTTTGGTTACTTTACAAGATCCAATACCAAAAATTTGGGGCAAGGCCCAACGTGAGTTTGCCCGGCGCCCTAAGTCAGATTGGGGGGACAAATTTAAAGAAGTGAAATTCTCCCGGTAGCAAAGTCACGTGGCCCGCACACAAATGCATTAGCATACGCAAAACGCGCACTATTGAACTATTGATTTATGGTGGGTAAACATTAGCCGCGTAACTTCTAATGTTAGTGGACCAAAGTTTACCAATTTTTTTTTATTCAACGCATTGTTAATTGCGCTTAATAACGCTTTTTACCGCTTGTCGATAGCTCTATTTGTTTTAGAGACATTTGCAGTTAAACTCGAAAGTTGTCGTAAAACGTACTAAATTTTGCACGTTTTTTGCCCTGACAAATTTTAAGAAGGCGTTCTCCCCTAAAAGTTGTACACGCGTTATCACCCCCATTTAGCCCAACGTCATGCGGCAAAGTTTCATGAAGCTACTCCTTTTGGCTTTAAAGTTCTCGTGGCTAATGCGCTACATTTTAAGCCAATTTTTGACTCCCGTTTGAAAAATGTTGTAAGAAGGGCCCCCGTTTCCGATGGGGGTGCGCTAGTAAGACTTGGTCATTCTCTAGCGCGTGTAAATATTTGGAGGCGCAGCACCCCCTAGGGGCCAAAATATGGTTTTCAGAAAAATTTGATTTGGGTGGGTAAACATTAGCCGCGTAATCTCTGGTGTTAGTGGACCAAAGCTCACCAATTTTTTTATTCAACGCCGTATTAATTGTGCTTGCTAACGCTTTTTACCCCTTGTCGATAGCTCTATTCGTTCTAAATATATTTGCAGTCAAACTTGAAAGTTGTCGTAAAACGTACTAAAATTTGGACATTTTTTGCCCTCCCAAATTTTAAGGGGGCGGTGCCCCCTAAAAGTTGTACCAGCGTTATCACCCCATTTAGCAGCACGGCACGTGGCAAAGTTTTATAAAGCTACTCCCTTTGGCTTCAAAGTTGTCGCGGCTAATACGCTACATTTTAAGCCAATTTTTGACTCCCCTTTGAAAAAGTTGTAAAGGGGGCCCCCGTCCCCGATGGGGCGTGCGCTAGTAAAAGTTGGTCACTTTCTAGCGCCTGTAAAAATTTGGGGGCGCAGCACCCGCTAGGGGCCGAAATATGGTTTTCCGAAAAATTTAATTTGGGTGGGTAAACATTAGCCGCGTAATCTCCGGTGTTAGTGGACTGAAGTTCACCAATTTTTTTTATTCAACGCGGAATTAACTGTTTTTAATAACGCCGCTTACCGCTTGTCGATATCTTTATTCAGTTTAGAGATATTTGCGGTCAAACTCAAAAGTTGTCGTAAAACGTACTAAATTTTGCACGTTTTTTGCCCTCCCAAATTTTGAGGGGGCGGTGCTTTTTAAAAGTTGTACCGCGTTATGACCCCCATCTAGCAGCACGTCACATGGCAAAGTTTCATAAAGCTACTCCTTTTGGCTCCAAAGTTCTCGCAAATAATACGCTACATTTAAAGCCAATTTTTGATCCCTTTTAAAAAAAACTTGTAAGGGAGGCCCTCGTCTTCGTTGGGGGGTGCGCTAGTAAGACTTGGTCATTTTCTAGCGCGTGTAAAAACTTGGGGGCGCAGCAACCCCAAGGGGCCGAAATATGGTCTTTCGAAAAATGCACTTTGGGTGGGTACGATTCAACATCGAGATCTCCATGGTCACTGGACCAAACTTCACCGGACTTCTTTCGCCAAACGCATGAGAAATTGCGGTAAACTGTATAAAAATCAGATTTTTAAAACCTTTATCTGTTTCGGAGATATTCGCCGCCGAACTTTGAAGTCGTTCGAAATCGTGCCAAATTTTGCATGTTTTTCGCCCCCGAAAATTTTTGGGTTTGCCCCCAAAAATTTTTTAGACCGGCATTATAAAATAGGGTTTAGTACTGACCATCGTGCAAAATTTCGCGCCGATCGGCCCACGCATCTCGGAGATCTCGCGTCGGGAGAAAAAAAACATCTGGGCTAAAACATAAGTCCTCCCGAAAACTATCGTTTCCGGGCGGACTAACAAGTCACGTTGCGTTTCTCATGATCTGGGCAATTTAATATTGCATTACTGATGTTTTTAACAGGACATGTTTACTGTCAAGTACGAAAATATCTGGTTGCACAGAGTTTGTTACGACAGCAAATTGACAGTTTTCATGTATTACCGATGAATTGTCACGAAGTAAAGACATGACACCAGAACGTTTGTTGACATGCTGCAGAACTGAGTGCGTCTGATCTAGGTATAATAATTTCGACATCGTGATCGATAATTTTCACTGAAATTCCAAGAAATATTTGGCTTCAGGGTTGTAAGCAACGAATTTAGGCAAGTTGATTGCAAATGTAGAGTGTTTGAAATTTGGCACTGGCTTTGGTAAACTGTGTACTTCATAAAAAATTAGGGTGTGTCGCAACGGGCCTGATGGTACCGGAATATGAATGAACAAGTCGTCGTTTTGTCGATGACCTATAAAATCATGCATGCGATAGTAATGTGTGACTTTGTTGCGTAAGTCAAGATTGTAATTCGTCTTTGTATTTGAATCAGCACATGTTTAAAGTGCACCGGAGATATTAATTCCGGGCTGAGTATCCCGTTACTGAGCAATTAAACTGCTTGATAAAACGACTCCAAGTGTCAGCAGTACAAAGTCTTTAAATTTCACCAAAGCTAGTGCGATAATCGAGCTTTCTTCGCTTAATGTAGAAGTTTCATGTTAGACCTGTCTATAAACTCTACCGCTTCCTGTCTCTGTATGTGAAGCAAGTTAGTCATATGATCTAACCGATGATTAAAAGTTTTAGTAAGGCTCGCAAGTCTGTTTTGACTTTGTCGCCAAGCCGTTGTCATAGTGTCCTAATTTTCTGCAAAGTGTTTCATAGCGGCATGTAATTGCGCAATGTCTTTGTCCCTAGCCGTTCCGAACAGAGAATGGCTTAGTTCACCGACAAAGTTCAATAAACCTCGATCCACTCGAGAACGATTGCTAGTCGAAATGTCTTCAACTGAAAAATGACTGATTAGTTTGTGTACTTAATTCAAAGTGTGATTAAGCCCTTCAATTGCCTTGTTGCTTGCATTGTATAAGTATTCCACAAGATGGATTACACGGTCACATTCTGCACCTGTTTGTAACCTATAGCAATTTACAACTACACCACTAATCGTAATGTTCCAAGTTGTAGGCATTCTAATCAGAAATGTCTGCAGCCAAGTGTCAGTACAGACATCTAAAGTATCAACGTGCTTGAGGATTATACCGTAATTCAATCTGGTTATGATTGCATTTCCTCCATCTTCTTCAGCCGTCGTCTTATGGACTGCCGGCGACGTCCATATAAGACACAGTAGTAGTAGTAACCACTTATGAGAGTGCCTGTCAAATTCTGCACAAGCAAAAAAATAAATTTTTATTCGAATATTTGTCCGCGGAATTTTGTAAACCAAAAGGTATAAATAAAAAACAAAACAAAAAGCTTTGCAGGTTCAATCAGCACTGATAAGCACAACATTCGTCTTCTACGTTTTCTAGTCTGAGAACGGTTATTCTTCGCAATCTAGTAACTGTCGACTGCATACTTACTCACGTCACTTTTTGGCTTCCAACTTGTCGAATCGTCATCCCATACCACTTGATAAAACATTTTATTTCTACGCCTCTGATGCTTCAAAATTTTCTGTATAAAAAACCAACCATTTCCTAAACCTGTTTGTTGCGTAGGCTGAGCTGTGTTATTCGACTGTGCATCTCTAGGTAATGCAGTCTGCGAACTGCTAGCTACATCAGTCAAGGCGTTGCGCGTTGCCGTAGGCCTCTTCGTAGAAAAAAATAATTCTCGTCGGAAAAGACTTTTTCTGCTGAGCTGCAGTATTCGCTTCGTCGTTGCCAATGTTTTGCTGTTCAGTGACTGAAAGCGCAGTCGGCAAGTCAGGCGCCGACTGACATGTAGGCGTAGTGTCTCTCTCTTCAGTTACCCCTTCTCCTTGCATGCTGAGAAGCCGTCGATGTAATGAATGATGGCCAGCTGTTTTTCTGCCGAATAGCTCTGCAGACGGTCGGTCGGTTTTGCCGTCTGACTTGCTGTCGATTCGCTCCTCGTTGCGCGTTTGTTGGCGCACTGCAGAATTTTCAGCGTCTGCAGCACGACTTCGTCGATCGCACTTAAGTCCGGTCTCCACTTCTGTACTAGGCACAAAATGTCTACTATACAATTTTTCACGGTTATGGTCACATAAACGCAATCTATCAACATGTATCAAAGACGGATGCACCTTTTTAGTCTCACAGTGTTGGATTTTAAAAGTTCTGAAATCAATTAACTTTCCAAAATTAAATAAAGACCTTGAAACCTTTTCAACATTTTATGTGCATGTTTTATCTTTGACTTGGGATTTTCTAATAAATAAACTCCGTCTTTGACACAAAATTTAGGTTCTTTCACAGTATATTTTGCATCGTGCGTTTTAACAGTCTGTTTGTGCGCTTCAATTTGGTTTCGTCCAACTGTCTCGCGCAAAATGCGTAATTTTGGTTATATCTTTTCGTAATAACTTTTCGCGTTTGTTGATAATATTGTCGGAGGTAGCAACGTCTCTTCAATCGGCAAACGTGGTTTCTGGCCAAATAATATCTCAAATGGAGAAACACCTATATGTTTCAAAACAGATGTCCTGAAAGCGTGTTTAATTACTGGCAAAAAACTTGGCCAGTTATATACTGACTCACAGCGTGTTTTCAAACTATTCAAAATGTTTTTGTTGTATGCTTCGCATTTGGAATTTGACTGTCGATGTCTGCTAGACGTAAAAATTTGGCTCATGCCCAACATTTTACACAAACTTCTCACTAACTTAGAACGGAAAGCGGCGCCTCTGTCCGAAATTAACGTTAGACAACCATACACCATGAAGATGTTATCATGAAGTAGTTGAGTCGTCTCCTCTGCAGATGTGGACCTAGCTGGTAAAAGTACACTCCAAAGTGACAAAAAGTCAACACAACCCAAGATATAGTTATATTCTTTGGCTTTACAAAGCTTTAGATGGTCAACATGCCATTTTTTAAAGATAGTGGAGGGTGTACTTAAAGGCTTAAGCGGTGCTTGAAAAACAACACTGCCTTTCCCTGTTTGACACTCGTTACAAGTCTTACACCATTCAAACACATCAAAGTACAGACCATGCCAGTAAAATTTTTGTCGAATCGTATTATATGTCTTCTCTGGCCCTGTGTGAGAGCGCTTATCATGGTAAGATTGCATCAACAACTCACGCAAACTACGTGGAATTACAAGTTGTTGCGTGACATGTTCACTTGCTAAACGTTTTCTCTGTCGTGGTAAATCAAGATGGTACAAAATGTTGTCAATCATGGTGTATTTTTTAGCTTGGAAAATGATCTTTCTTGCAGCTGCATTGTCTCGTGGCAAAATGCCATGACACAGATAATTTATTATTTGTTTACAATCAGGACAAGTAGCTTGTAAATCAGTCAAATTATACGACGCTAAGCTGTCGTCGTCGTCATTCGTGTCTGCAACCATATTATCGTCATCAGCATCGTCTGGAGCAGCCTTATTGAAAGAAATTTTCCACACTTCGTTTGATCTATGTTCCAAAACTTCACAGTCATCGTCTTTGTCTGGAAGCGTAGTGATATTGCTCACCATATTGTCCAACATCTCTTCGACTTCTTCCTCACCTGCAGGTAACTCTATACGACTCAGGCGGTCAGCCACAATATTCTTCTTTTCCTTTATGTGTTCAACACGATAAGTATGAAAGCTCAAGACCAAATTCCATCTTTCTAATCTCCCCGTGACGTGTTTTACCGAATTTAAATACTTAACTGCCGAATTATCCGTTCTTATTAAAAACGGTTTTGGGGCTAGAAACTCGTGATAATGCTGAACCCCAACTACAATTGCAAGCAATTTACGTTCGCAGGAAAAATAATTCTTTTCAGCGGCTTGTAAATTACGCCCCTAAAACTAATGACACATTTACGACCGTTTTGAATCATTGACAAATTAAATGATAGATAATTAAAAAATTATTGATTTCATTTCTAAATAATTTATTCAAAACGAGGCTCATGTAAAAAGACGACTGCCGATGGCCCTGCGGCAGTCTGAGATAACGATAAGCACCACGATGGGGCGTCACAAACGTTGTTTGATAAGAGCTTTTGTCGCTGAGCTTGATCTGATGATACGCGCTGCGTAAATCTATAATGGACAACTTTCCCGCCTTATTTCGAGTAGTTACGTCAATAATATTTTTTAATAATGGCAATTTATGGTTTAACGGTTTGCTAACTTTATTGAGCCTTCTCATATCTGAGCAAAACCTGGCACTTCCATCTCTCTTCTTGACAATTACTATTGGAGACGCAAATTGGCTTTCATCACTTGCAGCTATCATGCCAGTTTCCAGGAGTTCATCAAGCTGTTCGTCGACCACTTTCCTCATATCATCTGAGAGGCGATAGGGTCTGGACCGAACCGGCTTTGCGTTGTCTTCTAATAGTAAATCGCATTCCATCACATTGCACTCTGTTATATCTTTAGCACTATGAGTAAAAATATCTCTAAACTCATAAAGCAGATTCACAAATTGTGGAAATATATCTGCTTCAATTTCCTGACTGTCATTTAACAAATTTTTGGATTTTAAGTATTTGATCTTATCAGTCAGTGTGAACGCATCTTGAGTTTCGCTACAAGTAAACATATCTGCGGTGTGTGCGTTTTTGTTCTGCTGCAGCGGTTTAACGTTGTTGCTGTGTGCCGTCTTATTTTCCAGCGCACAAGCTTGCTGTTGGCAATTTTTTTGCTGTTGTTCTTGCCGCGAAAAGTCGCTGTTGCAGCGTTGCGCATCTTTACTTTGCAGCTGTTGCGGACCATCTGTCGCAAATAAGCCATTTGTACGTGCCTGGTCCACGCGATAGCTGTCAGATTCGTCGCTCAGCGGCGTTATAACAGCAACAGAGATACCGCGAAATAAACTTTTAGGTGTGTGTCACAGTTAAATGTTTAGTCGGTGGTTTATTTACCAACATGCGTTCTAGAGAAACCTTATTCAGTGTCGATTTCACATGCGGTTCTACAATTGCAGATGTCTGAAAATTAGATAAAGCCTTTTTTGCCATTTTCACCGGTACAAAAGCCTGTCACTTTGCAGGGATAGTGACAAATTCAGTCGCTCGCAAAACAACACTATTTTCCTAAAATGTTTGCAAAAGTAAAAAATACGTCCGTTGCAAAAAAAAACATAGTCAGAACTAAGATCAATATAACAACGCGTTTTTTTGTAAAAAGTTCATTCCCAACAAAAGTGAGTGATTTAGATTTTCTACAATATGAAATTTATGCTGTACGTTACAATTGGCTAAAGTTATTGTTAATACTACTGAACCCAACACATCCAAATTTCCACCATCAGTCGCAAGCAAAGGTTAAATGTGACTATTTGGGTTAGCATAAACATTAAATTTTCTTGCTAATCTCGTGGATATGCAGCACACGCTGGCACCTGTGTCCAAAATTGCAAGAGTTTTCCTATTATTGACAAGAATGGGAATAAGATTTCTGCCTGAGAATTCACGATTTGTTTTTTTAGTTGGCTCTAAAATTTTAGCCTGTCTTAAATTAGGATCTCAGAGCCTGCGACATCATGTATTTTGAGGTGGATTCCAGCCTCCCTGGATTGGAAAAACCCCAGCCTGTGGTTTCCATCCAATAGCTCTCCTCTGCGGGGGACCCCAATCTGGAACACCCCTATACCACGTTTCACACCTCTACAACAACGTGTAAAATGTTCAATTTTCTGACAATTATAACACTGAATATTGCAAGCACGACAAAACTGTCGACCAAACTGATGGTTATTTCCACAATTGCCACATAGCATTGTTGGCATGCGTCTACCGCGTTGACGATAGTTGACGAACCGTCCACGTGATGACTGTGATGACTGTCGATACGTCCGTTGTGGCCCATCGTCAGCGAATGTCACCCGGCATCGTGCAGGCGATTGTCCGCGTTTTGATGATGGACTGGGTGATCTTGAGATGTTCCTCACTGTCGGTTGTTTAGCGAGCTGATCGGTAAGTTTTCTGATCTCTTGGTTATTAGCCTCGGCGACGATCCTCGATGCTGTTAGCTCACCAATCATTTGGTCTACGTCGGTAGTCGTAGGTGTAGTACTTTGTTCAATAACGGTCTGCGCGGCTTCCGCGACACTGGCAGCTTGAATCACATCCTCCACCGTAGTTGGTTGCGATTCGATGACGCGTGCTAAGATCCGCGGTCGAAGTCCCCGTTGCACAGCGTATTGTTTTTGTTCTCCAGTGACTCCAAGAACGCGCGCCAGCTTTCTGACAGCGGTGACGTATTCGTTGACACTTTCAGTCGGACCCTGAACACGACTCCATAAATCCGACGCCTTCTTCCACTTCAAGATCCCCCCGTCCTCGAATCGAGTCTTGAAATCAATCTTGAATAATCCCCAATCGCCCTTCGTCGTGTTGTCGAAACTGTACCACTATTCGCTCGCCGTATCGCGTAGAAGAACCGCGACAAGACGTAGGCGATCATTTTCGGTCATATCGCGAAAAGAGGCATACTTCTAAAATCGCGACAACCAATCATTCGCATCCTCCGTTTTATTCTCTCGAAAAGATGGCGGTGCAAACGTCGAGTCCCCGACACCCGTGACGAATACCGTTGTCGTCGTCGTTGGTGCACCGGCCAGATGTCGTCCCCGACGCGTTCGTTGTTCGTACCGATACCTCGTCATCGCTCGGATAGATCGTTGACGTAGTTGTTTTCGGTCTAGCGCCACGACTCTCGTCCACGCCTCCCTCAGCCATATCGAACCTTGGCGGAGTGTGTAGACGTTCTGATACAGTAGCCGATGCCGTCGGCGGGTGCAATACGGGCGTGCGCTGCAGTCCAGAACTAACCGTTAATGATGCGGTAGTTCCGGTAAATTCTGGTGTCGTGATGAAATCACTTGTTGACGATCGTGTCGACTGTGCCGGTGGTAAATCTTACAACGTCCCACGGCGTTTAGTTGGATCGTTGTTGGGTCGTTGCATTCGACCAAACAGCGACTGCCGTTAACTACAGCAGCATTGCTGTCCAAAAACAGTGAAACAAACAGCAGTGCGTTATAGGCAGCAGTTAGGTTATACACTGACGTTCACAACAGGTGACTTCATAGTCTTATGCCCACTCAGGCTCTGTTGGAGCAAGAATGTTCCGTGGTTCGTACGGACTGGTGATGATGTTGTTTATGCCCGTGTCACATTAGCACATACGATAATTCAACGGAGGCAGATGAAAGTATGAGATTTTTGGTGGAACGTTATAATCGTTTTTTAGCATTATTTGAGCATGTACAAAATCGCTGTAGTGCCACTGAGGGTAATTCGCACAAGAAAAGAAATTTCGTAGTTGCTGCCGAACAACACCCTTAGCAACGTTAGAAAGAGAATTTCGTTGTGGACGTGTGAAGCGTCGTAACAGATGCGGATTTCGCAGATTAGAATTAATCGGAAACTCAATAACGTACCCTCTAGGAGGAATGGTCAGGTGATGTGGTAACAGATACGCGATGTCATCCAGAGTCATTTGGTCGCATCCGCATACTTGATTGCATCTGTGCCAGTGCGTTCTGTTGAAACCCGATTACGCACAGTCCTGGAGATACCACTCGTGTGACTGGAGGGTCGCGTATACAGCGTCCGGCCTCCAGTCAAAGTGGAAGCTCATAACAGAAGCAGGATGAATCGACGAAAGTTGATGAACGACGGGTGACAGACGAACCGGTAAACGAGCGCGTAGCCCCCCCCACCAAAGCGACGCGCACAATAACGATGCACCACGACGCGTCGCCGACAACACGTTGAGAGATCGAGTACGACAGGAGGTACGCGCTCAACTACGATCAACTACAACGCGTCGCCGTTGATACGCTGAGACGCTAGAGCGACGCGCGATGACGTCATTTTCTAGGCCGATGTACGCGTCCACAAACTGTGATAAATTTTAACGCACGACATACGCCAGGCCAGATGGGTAGTCTACCAAACTTGGACGCAGGCGGGACAACGCCGTCAGCGGATTGCGTCATCCAATACAGCGCTGACGCCATCCGACGCCATCTGGCGTCATATTACAAACTCGTAGCAAAAAAGCACGAGTGAACAGGAGATAGCTAGTTGCGGCTACGAATAAACAATTGACAGCGACCAAACATTCACGAACACATGAAGGGACGAACTTGTCTGCTGGTCAGACAAACCAACTTAAACACAAACCACAATACAAGGATGAGAGACGAGACACGTCGGTGCGACGCTTGATCGACAGCTCGCTATTGAGATGCCGGTGACGCCGGCAAGAAACGCGAAAACAGGGATGCGCGAACAGCGAACCACTTCGACCGACAGTTCAACGCCATCGTAGCGAGACACCGGGCATCGCCAGACAACACCAAACAATGACATTACCCGAGCCCGCCAGAAGGTCAGAAGCTAGCTGGAGATTGAAGTTACATTGCCGCGCGATAAATGGGACGGAATGACAATGACGTCCAGCGACAAACTGGTCAGTGATCGATAACAATTCTTGCGATATAATAATTTCATCAGTAAATAATTTTGCCGCAGTTTAGCGTCTTGTTTTGACCATACGGCATTAGCGCCAAAAAGCGCCTTTGTTGCATGGTCAAAGCCTTTATTGATGTTAATTCGTTATACTGTGTTAATGGTGCAAAGCAACATGTAATATCGTGTACATAACATACAGCTTAGCGAAAACGTATAACGCGACAGCATCAGCTTCGTCATCGGTTATTTTTAAAGAACAAAATGTCTTATTAAATTACTTTTTCTGAAATTTTTTATTATAAAATAAACTATTGGCACAGATAAATTATAATAACACACGCCATTTTTATATAAAACTACTTTTTGAGCTAAATAAAAGCACCATAAAATAAAATTATATTTCGAGGATAAAAAAAATTTTGTTTCATCCCTTCCCACAAACTCCAACAAATAAAATTTTCTAACAAAAAAAAACAAATATATATACATAACAGAGCCATGAAACGACAGACGATGAGAAATATACAATTTTGGTCTGTATAGCCTTACAAGAATAAAATGCGACAGACATACGAACCGACATAGATATAATACCCGTACGTATGTTGCGTGATGTCGCGGTTAAATAGGCTGCCGAGCAGGCGTAGTTAACCGCGTATTATGTCAACACTGAGCCTGTACCGCGAACATTTGCTTTACATAGCAAAGTTCAAGCTTAAATAAAATTTTAAAGCAAAATTATATCACAACTTTAAATTTTTACCCAAAGGTCATATAAATTAATTTACACAAAAATACATTAAAAATTCTGGTTATATTGCATGTCGTCTTATTATTAAAAAGCTTAAATTTATACTATCAATTGCTGAGGATTGGCAGGGCGATTTTTTAACAAATTTTGGCATTTATTCAATCTATAGAACCAATTGCGCTATTTGACCGATAGCGAGGCCCTGTGCATGAGTTGTATAAGCTTAACAGAGCCCTGGTTACTGACAAAACTCACCACTGTTCGTACGCGCACATTGACCCAACCAAGGCCGACGCGACGTCGACCACATGCTCACTCCCTTTAGTCAACAAGCGGGGTGCATCACTCTTACTCTCTCTTTCTCTTAAGCCATCAGCCCCTTTATTTACTCCTTCATAACGGCAATGCATAAAGCAACAGGCCTGACGTTATACTCGCTAGACGTCGCTAGTGGCCAATCAAAAGACTATTTTCGACGGCAATGTAAGCTTGAAATCTTTTACTTTTAATAAGCAATACTAAATAAAATTACTTGCGGCCAAAAATAAATAAATAGCAAACAGTATTGTACATAACGACTAGCTTACGGCAGCTGATAACTCTGCTTAAAATGTACTTAAAATGTATTAGCAAATCAACGTAATTTTGTTCAACGCACAATATCATGAGTAATTTCTCGGCAATTGTTACCAAAATAAATAGCGCCAGTGCAATGTAACGACAAACCTACCAAGAAGTAAAACACATAAGAACGCAACATTAGTTGAGTTTTCCAAAATGACAGTGTCCCAGTTTTCCTAAAAAATTAATATACAAAATTTCAGAACGGCTTATAATAATAAACAACGGCACACATGTTTCGTGCGGGCATCTCGTACGAAACATCATCTGAGATAATCGCCAGACGCTCAAGTGTAGATTCACTGTTCATTCTATAGTTAATCCACAGCTAAATTAGGCTAACCGGTGGCCCTAAATAGGGATGTTGGCATTTGTTGGAGGCGTCAAGCCCCACGACATCTTAGTGGGCACAACGAATGGAACATTCCACTTTTTTTCGCATTTTTCAATCATTTTCTAGTCGTTTATTGGTTTTCCAGTTTTCGGCCAGCACCCGGTCGCACTTTGCTCTAAAACGGTGTTAAAACTTACTATTGAAGTTCTGATAATTACTTCCTGATCTGTGGTGCAAGTCTCTCCAGAGGTCATGAGTCATCTGCAAGCTTACCATTTTGTGGGTTAAGCCTACGTCTACAAAATGTGTTTACCGGTATCTAGTAGTTGACATTGGAATCTTGGGAACACTCGGAGATAGCGTTACTATCAGCTAGTGGTAATGACTGAAGCCCCCAAAACTTACTTCCACTTTTTTATAATACAATAACGTTTTTCGACTAATAGCACCCTTCCATACGGAAGGGTCTCACTAATATAATCCCTTTAATCAAAATTTTCTGTTAACTCATGATGTCCCTATAAGGCCTATTTGTCTGAGGCGACATGAAACAACACAAATGGGACCGAAACAAATTGGCAATCTTAAAATTTAGAATTTCTAACCCCATGAGTCGTCGAGAAAGTCGACCATTGGGCTCACTTTGTTCCGGGATTATAAATTACATTCAACAACTGATAAACAATAGAAAGCACGTGCTCCGGAGCGACGATAGTCGACTTCGAACAGCACTGGGGCACTAGAAAAAAGCCCAGCGATAAACAATTGTCGAGTAATGACTCTATACTCGTTTTGTTTATGTTTGCGTCGCAAAATGATATAGATCTGTTTTCGTTAGTAGTCGCACTCTGACTGTTCTTATTATGAGCTAACTTCTTTGCGCTAAAGAGACACCCTGTGACACTCTGAACTTGTATGAAATCTAGCTCATGTGTTTTCCACGCGCAGATAGGCATAGATAAAAACTACACATGTTTGGCGCACATGATCACCTTGAATTGAGCAAACAGACTACATAACTAGGTTTACACATTATCGTTTGTTTGTGATAGTAGACTGACATCTGAGCCGATATCTGAGACTTTACCGTTAGACATTCTGTTGATGGTCACGCATACTTATCATTGTTATTACGAATAAACTCTTACTACAGCATAACCGACTGCCAGAATATTGTTGCGATTGGTTTTCGGGAACCTACTGTTTACTTTTTTTAGTTAGGAGAACAAATTAGGATTTCAGAAATTTTTGTTTATGGTATTCTCAAAACTTTCTCGCAAGGCAGGGTGTGTGTAAAATGGTCGTATGGAACAAAGTCTATTATAAGCAGACGCCGCGTGATCGGCGTCCAGCCAATCACAGCACACTGCACGCATTGCTATCTAAACACTTGCACTCTTGTCGCTTGCCGACAGTCAAACTAAAAACACAATTAAGAAAACATGTCCAAATAAATACTTGCTGAAACATCGTGAATAAGATCCTTTACTTCATTATTTAATAAATAATTTCCGATTTCAGTAATGTGATATAAACGAATACATTACTCCTACATAACTAACCCATTTTTCTGAATTTTTCACACGATATTTTGTTGTTGATTCCCTTTCTACATTTTGAGTAACATTCTGCCTTTATCTGAAAATTTTTAGGGTAAATTCAATTTTTTTTGATTTTTGCCATTTCTAGATACCTCAGCACCGATGTCTAGTATCTGCTTTTTGTTTAAACTTGGCGTTACTTCCCCTCGACTCCGAACACGCTGAGTGTTACAATTTAGAGCATATGCGTTTTACACGGTTGTGCTTGACACAAATTAAATTGGTGACACTCATATAATTTGTCGTCTTGGTCATATGTGTGCCAAAGAGTATTAAATTTGGCTGAGATTTGACAAAATTTTAACAATAACGTGAAACATTTTTGACGCATTCTGTAGGTTGCAGTGTTTGCTTTTAGTGCATAAAAGATGAAGTGTATGTGATAAATAAGAAAAATTGTTGTTTATCAAAATTGTAGATTTTGCAAACGATCCCGTTCGATCAAGTAGACATCGGCATCATGTCGGTGGAGTATCTTCACGGCCAATCTGGCAAAAGTTCGTCTGTCGACTTTATGAAAAGCAAAGGCTACGACGTACACAAAGATATTCACAATCACGATCCTGCGATGACGCTGTTTGTCGACGATTTTATCTTTGTTAAGAAAACTTTGACTCCCCGCAAAGTTACAGCTTATTCGTAGTCAATATATGTTCGCCAAAAAAACTAAAGTAACTTACTTTTGCTTTCTAACAGCACGTACATTGTGTTTTTTTGCGCAATTTACATTTAGCGTAAATTTAAATAAAAGGTCGTTTTACTAGCAACATTATTTTATTGAAGGGGGTGATATTTTTTTGCATATTTAAAAATGTTTTTTTTAAATTTAGATTTTCAACCGGTAGACAACAGAGGTTACAAAATTTTTATTAAAAATATCAACAACGGCCATTGTGTTTTTCCACGCATAACGCAATAAGTCAGTCTTTACCGGACATAAATGCACAAAGCATCAGTTTATACAAAAGGCGATATCACTTACCATCTCATCGCCTAGCTATCAATGTGGTGCTGAATAATATTATTTTTTATGACTTTTGCTGTCTTCGAAGTCATTGCGTGCCGCCTTTAAAAGTTGTATAAACTGGTGTTTTGTACATGAATGTTGAATTAAAATATTATAATAATGCTTTCTCAGAGGTGGTCAATCATAGTTTATCTATCTTACACGGCTGTGAAGATGCGAAACCTCAAAAAGCTTAGTCACCACCTGGACCTCATGAAAACACGCGACGACATCGGTCCCATTAGACTCGCCGTGGGTTTTTTCCTATTGTTGGTTATTGATGACTTTGCATCAGTCTTGCACTGTTACGGCGATACCGGGCCTTAAAAATTTTGGAATCACCATTTTTCTGTAACCGTGCTAGATAGATGCATGATCATTATTGGCCACCAATAAAAAAGTGCCCACTCCCCTTAGTGCATTGGTCACGTGACCGATGACGTCACGTAAGCCGAAAAAGTCAAGTATAGTTTACGTTATCTTTGAGGCGCCATATTTCCATAACGGTGCAAGATGGACTCATGGTCGCTATGAACCTTCTATAGGAAAGTAAACATTTAAAAAAAGCTTACCAATTCACACTACTGTGTAAGGGTGACCAAGTCACACATGAAAAACAGCAGAAATCATTTTACTAGAGTATGGGATCCTTGGTTAATATTAATTGTTTTATTTTATTTTTGTTAATTGTTGTCTAAATTTACTAAATTTATTTTATTTTTGCTAAAATTCGTCTAAATTTGTTATACTGTTTTATCGTGTAGCTTTTTGTTCCCGGGTTTCACTTTGGCTTGTTGTCCGGTCCGCGATAGTTTTCCTTTGGGGTTCCTTTCAAAATCCGAGGTCGGCGCTCGGCGCTGACTCCCCCCCGCGGTCACCATATACCGGTGACCCCTTTGGTCGCCATATACCGGTGACCCCCCTGGTTGCTATATGTGTGGACAGTACCCGGTCCGGCGCGGACCCCCCTAGTCGCGGACCCACCCGGGGGGTCCCACGCTTGGACGACTGCCAAACGGCACACTTACGGCACATTTTTTGTCACAGTGCCGCTATAGTATATAAGCGAAAAGAGAAGACGCCTCAGTTCACTTGAAGTCTAGCTGTTGAAGAGAACGGACCTAAGCAGTGTACCGCTGTATAGCAGTTGTAAACAGTCGTCGGCCATTTTCTTTGGTCATCGTCGATAGTCATCAGTCGTGTTGAGCGATAGCGGACGTAGTTAAAGTCTTCTGATCGTCGCCGCGGTCGGCCATCTTGTCGAGCCTTGACCGGAAGTCGCCGCCGACGCGCCGTACTGTTGGATTTTGCTGTGGGAAGATACTGTTGACTGCACTGCTGATTGTCGCCTCTGTGTCGTTTTCTTTCCAGGCCGGGAGTAAGGTGCGAGCGGTTTTCCATTTCCGGTTTTACTTTTAGTTGACCGTTTATAGGGATTTTACTGTTTTTGCTTGTATCTGCCAAATTCTTTTGTACCGAAAATTTCCTAGGTTTTGTTTATTTTTAGTTTATTCATCTAATTTACGGGTTCACAGGCTCGGACCGGTTAGCTTCCTCCATTAGCTCAGCGCTCACTTTTTACCGAAAGCGGATCGAGGTCACTGTAAGAGCACAACCCCCGGGATGGTAGACCTCAGGAATTCTTCTGATATACATACAAACCCACGGTATGGAAACCTTCGGTTATAACCTTAGACAACGCCCGTTTTTGGTTTCTACCACGACAGATAGTTTAGCCACAATAGCGACTA
>Ga0209367_1003594_pt1 | contig 21127 bp, 18 predicted proteins | sample WorMetLIZISLAND2_FD_187412 | JGI IMG/M metagenome (GOLD analysis project Ga0209367, IMG submission 187412) | Marine gutless worms symbiont microbial communities from Max Planck institute for Marine Microbiology, Germany - Olavius geniculatus... ...
GTGCGTGGAACGACCAGCGCTGATGTAGTCGAAGAGCGCAGTCGTCGACGTGCGTTGAGGTGTGACACGCGCTGAAGATCTGAGGCCAGGTAGCCAGGTGCAAAGCCGTGGAGGTAGCGATACACCAGCCGGAACGAAATACGGTCTGGTATCCGAAATCAGTGTAATCTGCGCAGTAACATCACATAAACATGTAATAAATAGTTCGTGTAAAATAAAGCAACAAATCAATAATTAAGCAACAAATCAATATCAAACAAATCACCAGACTGCATAGTACCCAGGAGCATTAAAATGAAGACACTGCAGCTTAGCAGACCATATTCAAACAGTTGTTCTAGTAAAACGTCGAAAGCAGACCGTAAACTACAAAAAATATTTTTAAAATCTTATAGAAATTTTTGGGACGCAGATTTTTTAGCGACGAAAACTAAAAACACGTGGATTTATTAAACCTTATTAACATATAAACTAACATCAAAATTTAAACATTAAGTGAGTTGGACCATAACAATAATGTGCGTTTATTCGCTACTCGGGTAGAATACAATGGCATGCAAAAATACGCAGACAGACAGACAGACATATTACCGGTGGCTTGATTAGTGAATGACCTAGGACGTCTAATGTCCTATAGTTCCGCGTACGAAGATTTCCCTGTCACGCATGGGTATAATCATTATAACTAAGTTAATCAGCAAACATTGGCGATTCTTAGCTGTTAGCGAGACACGCATGCTTCGTTATTATACTGTAGACATCATGCAGAAGCGACATACGCGAATGTAAAATGCTCAGCCTCATAGCATAAGAATCGAGAAACATTAAAATTATAGGTTTGCGGAAGGCAAGCATAGAAAAGGCTATGAGGGCATTTACTGACAATCTCACCAACGTGACACCAGATGTGGACAACGGAAACTTCAGTGTTACCACAACACTGCAAACTAGTGCCGAAAGACGGCAGCTACCACTGGGAGTTCATTTAACGGTGGGGCTTGGTGTCAGCGTCTTTGGTAGCATTGCGAATACCGTGGTGCTTGTCGTACTGATCCTGGCTCGTCGAAAGTACGGAAGCAGCGTAAACATCTTCATTATCAACCAGTCCGCCATGGATTTCTTCTCTTGCATGTCGGTGGTCGTCATTTACGCCGTGCTCTTCTCCGGCGGCCTGGCTCACGGAGGCAACCAGCTTGTAGGCGACGTTCTCTGTGTGATTGTGCAAGGAGGAGTGTTTGCAGCTACTGGGCTAACGGCTGGTAAACTCGGTCTAACTGTCATCACTGTTGAACGCTACTTCAAGATCGTTCACGCCATTGCTCACCGCAAGTATTATCGTAACTGGATGACCATAGTGGGCGTGGCCTTGCCGTGGATCGGAGCGGCCTGCTTCACTCTATTTCCGGCAATCGGTACGTCAAGAGTTGTCAACAGACGCTGTCTGAGATTAGGAGTCTGGCCGAAGCAAGGCATGGCAGAGGTCAGAAAATACACAAGTACTTCATTCGTTTTTTATATTCAGGCCTACTTCGCTGCAACCGCATTTAAAACATTTGCAAAACAAGAAGCACAGCTATCGCTAGGAAAAGCCGACTGTGCCGCCTACGTTTGAAGCCCAGCGTCCGAATTCCATTCACGGAGAGAAAGCGATTTGTCAGCGGCGAGACAGTTTCATGCACGCAATACTAACGGAACGCTGTCTAAAAAGCTACACTGAACGCTAGTATAACAGACATTGCACGTGGTCATTTCGGCAAGTGATAGAAATAGCTATTGTTAAATGCACGTGGTTATCTTGCTAGCTACAGAGTAAATAAACAAGGAAAATATCGGACGCAAGTTTTGCAATTATTTTTCAAATAAGAAACGCCTTGCTCAGAAAGACACGCTACACGGCTATAGCCTATACAGTTTCTGTTGCAGTACTGACCTTTAAGGTCACTCAAGGTGAATGATTTTCATGCCATTTGAAAGCCAATGTACGACTTCCTATTAGTAATCAACAGCAGCTTAGTTCCTACATGTATTTCGCACCCTTTAGCCCCAATAGCGCGTAACGGACTTCAAGGTCATCCAAGGTCATTAATTTCCGTCTAATCTGACAGGGCGTATGCCACTTTCTATCAGTAATTAGTAGTAACATAGGCCGTGTCTATCACCGTTTGCGAGATATGGTTATTTATAGCTTTAAACATTTCATTCAGAATTGCGGCCAAACCGCTGCAGATAAACACATGGTTATTGTTGACAGCCTATAGGAAGTCGTTATCGCCTTATCTGATGGTACAGTCGCAAACTTAATACGGCTTACCGTTTAACCACAATACCGCACGATTGCAATATGACCCTTCAAGGTCATCCAAGGTCAATGATTTTGTCTAATTTGACAAGGCGTATGCGACTTTCTATTAGTGATTTATACGTATTAACCTAAGCCGTATCTCTCACCATTTCCGAGATATGGCCAGTTTTCCGTTCAAAATGGCACTTTTTTCTACCCCCTTCATTCAACCCTCAATTTGAAAATATTCCCCTTAAAGTAAATGGCTAAAATTTTGCATGCCCGAGCTTAACACCCACGGATAATTATTCGTTTAAAACATTTTTCCCTACGCTTTACTCGTTAGCGACAATACATTCGTTACAGACAGACAGACGGATAAACGGACGGACAGACAGACGGACGACAACTCATGCCAATAGCTCGACCTTAACTAAAGTGCGGTCGCCTAAAAATGTCTCAGATCGTAAAACAGTATCGCACATTTTTGTTGCTTTACACATATCACGACCTTGTGGCATCTGCATTGCAGGCATATTCGTTCGTGCGATTTGTGGTCCACTATCTTCTGCCGATGACGATCTTCGCCTACTGCTACGGACGTATATTTCACACCATCAGACGCCAGAGCCAGGTCGTCGCAGGTCACGCGAGCCGCAGTGTTGCCATGGCAACAAACAATGTTTCCATGGCAACCACGTCGCGTGAAGAACATCCGGATCAGGTTCAGCAGCAGCAGACGGCTGCAGCTGCAGCTGAAACTGGCAACAAGTTAAGCCGCGCGGAGTTAAACGTTCTGCAGACGATGGTCGTCGTCATAACCTGCTTCGTTATATGCTACACCGTCGGCCATATTGACAACTTTCTTCAGCTTTTTGGGGTCCGTAGCTTTACTCGTAATCGGCGTCAAAATTTACATGTAACAGGTAACAGGTATGTGTTTTGGTAGCGTAAGGGTTAGTGTGCCGGATTTGTGATTATCAGATTTTGAACCTCGTTTACGTTTGCGTGCCCGCCAGGCAACGACTTGTATTCTTTTTTTCATTAAATAACACGCGTGTCTCTGTAACACGACAGTTTTGGTGTTGCTGAAAAAAAATTGCAGACTCGTTTCAGAATTATTCGCCGAGCTAAAGTTTGGATGTAAAAGAAAGCGAAAGATAAAAACCGCCTTGTAAAAAATTTAAAAAATATATATTACGTAACTTTTCATGGCAGATCACTTTAGAGCTACGTGGTGTTATTTGCAGTTGCCATATAAGATCACTTACTTGAAACCTGACACACACGCCTTGACATTAGACAGCAAGCCTCCAGTCGATTTACCCACCCCAGAGGAATGGAAGGCTGAGATTAACTGGGCAGTTGATTATATGCCAAACTGGTTTACCTGTTTCAATTAGTAACGGAAGCTCTAGTAATGGATGTGAAAGCAAGCATTAACCACTACAGCAAACCGTCACGTTACCGAGCAATATAAATTATATAAATACGCTGATGTGTTGACTATACATGTAGGTTTCAATTCTGCCACACAACCTTGCCGTTGTCTTCACGCTGCTGGGATTCATCAACCCGACTGTGAACCCGATCATATACGCTGCACGCTACGCGGTCTTCAGGCGTTATCTGAAGGAGAAGTTTAACCCAGCTGCCACTGTCAGCAGCACGCACGCAACCAGCCGCACCGTGACCGGCTAGCGACTGTGATTCGTAGCGCTCATGATGCAGCATCAGATATTACATGATGTTCATGGCACATCATGGTCAACATTCAGCACAAAAGATTTTATTGTATTTCTTTCTTTAAAATGTGCAAATGGTTTTAGAATGTGTTTTTTGGTTTCTTATTCGCCCTAATATGAAACACCGAAGCAAAAAATGCAAAACTTATTAACCGATTCGAGACTTTTTGCACACTGTTTGTGTAACAGTAGCAATGCATCGTTATGCGAAGGTTGGCGCATGAAAACAGAATACGTATGCTGCTAGAAACTGAGATGATAGGCGTAGCTACTGTGGGTAGACTTAGATCAGAAACTGAAACCGTACGTTGACGCAAATAGTATGGGTGATCGTCAGTCATAATGCACTGCTACGGGCCTTAACTTATTTCCTCCTGGGGCCACACCGGAAGTAGTCCGGGGTTTTTACGTAGCTCCGGTCCGTCCGCGGTAGCGGATAGACACTGGCCAGCTACAAGGAAACACTAATTAAGCCCAGCCGACCGTCCGACAATTAAATTAAATCAGAACTAAGAACTGAGAGTAATACTGAGGGACCTTAAGGAAAGCAAATGAACTTGGTATGAAAAATAAATGCAGTAAAGTCCCTAGTAATCCGACAGAACTAAAAGTAAACAATAATCAGACATCGGGACACCTTGTATTTCCGGACAAAAAATAGACGTTAACGATAGCGACAACAAACGATGAAACTCGTCGATATCAGCAAGTAGTATTCAGAACAAGCAGTTAACTCGTCGACGATATACAACGTCACCGTTCGCTACTGCTCAAAGCTATCGATATTCACTGTTGACATTCGCTAACACTGTTCGCTAAACTTCGGAACGGTCCAACATGGCCACCCGATACGGTCGCTGACTGTCAACAAGACGACTGGCGAAAATGGCCAACTTCTCGCAACTCTATCAAATTTCCGACAGCACTGTCACTTGCTATTAACACCGGCTAAACGGCCGCTTTTGCTATCTACGCAACACGTCATCAATGTACGAAAGCTGACGAGCAAGTGACGCCGAGCTATATGCCCGCTCGACTAAGTACTACACTGTGTCTCAAAAAACTGGGACCCCTATACACATGGCAACAACTACGTGATTTTTTGTTTTAATGGCATATCTTTTTTGCCACATTAACTATAACTCATTCCCCATAAACTGTGTAAGTTTCAACAAAATTCCTCATACTATTTATGAGATACAGATGTTTAAAAAATGACACTGTTGTACTAAGACGTCACTCGCAGCACCGGTTTGACTCACAGTTAGGCGGACAGTTTGTTCTCAAAGTGGCCACCATTTTCACGAACACACGCCCTCAATCGAACACGCCATTGCTTGATGGAATTGTCAATGATTCCCTGTGGGAAATGGTGCCACTCTTCGATCAGAGTTTTTTCAACTGTTCCACGTTGGGAATCCGGCTTTGGTCGACGCGCTGCTGGAGCGCACTCCAAACTTGATGGTGCAATGAAATCAAGAGTATTGCGAGACAAGAATTCCACTGTTTCCCTGGCTCGATGCGCTGCGGCATTGTCTTGCTAAAATGTAAAACACTCGGATCCAGAAATGTTACGAATAGCTGGAAGAAGATGCTGACTGAGCAGGACGTCTCGAGTTTGTGGGTGCTTGTGTTTAAAAGGGCATATCTCTGCAACTGTACAGCGGTTTTTCTTAAAAATTGTAGCTTTTACGTAAAATTGGTTTAAATTTTTTTTTTGATAAAAAATGCGCTTAATTTTGTGAGCCTGAATTCTACTTACAATCACTTTTAATGGGGTCCCAGTTTTTTTTAGACACAGTGTATAGCAGCTCATGTGCCGAATTCGCATTTTGAGGTGTGTCAAATGTATCGAAAAATGTGCCGTTTGACGGGTGTTAAGTGAAATACCAGACCTATGAAAATATATCCCAGCCACGAGAAAGTATCCTAAGGAGGGTCCGCGACTAGGGGAGGTCGGCAATCATAGGTCTTCATGTATAAGACCTATGTACCGACAAGGGGGGTCGTCGGACTAACTTTCGACGACCGATGAAGATATGGTATTTTATGGTAGTAGTACCGAGGAAGGGGGGGGTTGGCGACTAACGTCGGCCGCCCTCACCAAATTTAAGGGAAAAATTTTATGGAAAAATCATACGAAAATTTGAGGACCATTAGCTGGCAATTTAGGTAAACAGCTAGAAAGCGAGGTAGAAACTTGAACGGAAGAATTTTACATTAAAAAATTTGAACGTCAAAACTAACTTAATGAAATAGGACAATTTATTAAGTAAGTGAATGTTTTGGAAGAAAATCGCCAAAAAATGAAAAGTTTTAGTGAAATTATATTGACCAGGGATCCCTCACGTAATATCAATATAACTACACTTCAGTGTGACAATTGTATACTGTAGACACAAGTTTAGTTGCACTTTGCAGTGTGAGTACAGCTTAAGTCAAACGTCATAGACTTAGGCTACAGCCGCTACACTTTGCACGTTGTTTGCATTATTCTGTTATCACGTTTTGTAAAACATAAATGCACAACGTTTCCCCTAAGCTATATAGGACTATAGGCTGTTAAACGTTCATCGATTGCATGATGAAATTTTTAGCCGAGTTGTTGGTCACACAGCGTACTATTCAACACTCAGGGTTGCCGTGCATATAAAATTTCCTGTCCGTATCCATATCCATATCCATATCCGCCGATTTTTTGTGGATATCCATAGGTATATACATATCCACAGGCGCTGAAAATAAAAGATAAAAAAAATCGAAAATAAACTCACAAATGGATTGACTTTTTGTTGCCCAACCAACACCATTAAAGCACTGAAGATTAAAATCTGTTGCCGCTGTAGTTCTAATAAATAATTTAGGCTAACTAAATAATAACATGCTGATGACAACGATTATTCATTTGACTCAGTAACATAGATTAACAAAAAATGAAGAGTAAAAACGACAGACAGGGCAATATTATGCAGAGACAAAGCATATAAGTATTCAGGTGCACCAGCATAATATCCATGGATATATCCACAGGATGGCTTAAGTCTGATATCTACACATTGATCCATAGATATATCCATGAATATCCATATCCACGGCAAGCCTGTCAACACTGCAATAACCGAGAAACTCGGATAATGCAAAGAAACAACTCACTGGCCTTTAATTTGTTTGCTTCTTCGTCCATATTAGTAGCTTTTTGATGTTGTCTTAGCTTTTTTCACTCCATACACTCGTCGACGTGGCGAATAAAAAATGTCAATTATTTTTCATGCGGCACGACGTATTCGTGGCGAGAATATCTGCTGAAAAGAAATTATAATTCTCACTTTATTATCTTACCGTTTTGACGTTTTTGCCTATAGAACCCCTGCAAACAGTTGCATAAACTTTATAATGTGCAAAAATTGTGACATATTTTTGTTCTAGACAATAGACTGACGTTATCAAAATATAATTAATCACGCATGTCATTAGTTTTATACAGACGCTAATTCATTGCAGAACAAAAACTTTTGTATTAACTTTGTGGCGTGGATGCAATGTTACGTAAGACACTTTGAACTTAGAACCAAAATTTCCCGCCACTTAGGCCTACATAATAGCCGGAGTTAGTAGTTTCGTTAACATAATGGCCACCCATTGCGTGTGGACCATTGAATACACTGCAGCTAGACCTACAGCATACAAATCACGCAAACGGTGTATTATAGCTAAGATAATTACGCATAGCCTCTCTTGCAGGCCAAAATACAAGATCAGTGCAATTTTTGTATTAAATTGGGCAAATGTAAATCTGTTGAATAACCTTTGCATTGATCTGTTAATCAGTACAAGTGGTGCTTAACTATAAAATATGCAACATCTTATTATGCTCATATTGTGCTAAGCATTTAGTTCCAGCTGTCGCAAAATTGCGAAAAACAACAACTTTAACAAAAAAGCCCAGCTGTCGCTAAGAAAAACGCGCTACAGCCTATACAGTTCCTGTTGCAATACTGACCTTTACGGTCATCTTAGGTCGATGATTTTCGTGTCATTTGAAAGCCAATATGCGACTTCCTATTAATGATCAATAGCAACCTAGGCCCTATCTTGCAACGTTTAGCCACAACAGTGCGTACCGGCCTTTAAAGTAATTTAAGATCAGTGATTTTTATTCTATCTGACTGGGCGTATATGTTACTTTTTATTAATGACTAATAATAACATTGGCCGTATTTCTCGCTGTTTCTGAGATATAGGCAGTTTCCGTTGAAAACGCACATTTTTCTTATTGCTTTCCATTCAACCCCAAATTTGAAAATGTTCCCTTTGCATTAGATCCCTGAAATTTTGCACGCCTAAGTTTAAGGTACAGATCTAATTACTCGTATAGACAATTTTTTTACGACATGCCGTTTAGCCACAATACATCCTTTACTGACGAGAGACGACGACAGACACCCGGACTGATGACAATCGTGCCATAGACGCCTACAGCGGCATAGATGTAGCGCGTCAAAAAGTAAACTTTGTGGTCCCGATATCGAATCATGACTATGAGACGTGATCGCAATAAAAATAGCCCACTTTAGGCTACTGATAATGACATGGCATTCCTTGCAAGTACCTTAATTGGACAGCAAAAATAATTGGCCAAAACAAATCTTTACCGCATGTGAGTAAATAAGCCGTTTACGGCGTTTAACAATACGAGTGCAATCGACGCACGACGAAATAAGTTACATTTGTCCAGCCAGGGCCACAATAAAGATTTTTCAGACAATATTTCATGCATTAAAACAAACCACCAGTGATTATAACAACACCAAACATGCATAAAAACAGAGATTCCCTGTCTAACATATTATACGACGATTCTAGAAAAACAGCCATTAGATATAGGCATAAGCAGCCCTGCCAAGTCATGCGCATCTCGCGTCTCACGCATTTTAGTTAATTCACGCTTCTTCGCCTGCCAAAGTTTTATCTCACGCATTTCATTTTTCTGTTTTTTTACACAATAGTGTTGTACGGCAACCACAGAAAATTGTTTTCGTTAGTCGCAACTTTGGAGCTTAAAATGCACAAAAATGTCTTGGCGACCGGGGCTCCACCCTGGAGGCTGTTTCCCGCTTGGAGAGTTTCCCACACCTCTGAATTCTGGGGAAAAGTGCAAAAAGAGGCGGAAAAACAAAGGAAAGCGCAAAAAACAGAAAAAAAGCAAAGGTGAGAAAAAGGGGCTAAAATAAAAAGAGAAGGAGGGAAATCGATGATCGATCTCACACATTTTGATTTCCAGGCCTTGGTAGCTATGCATAAGTAACACAATCGACTGAAATGGGATGTGAAGGTTGAACAATCTTATCAGGGCAGCGGCGAAAGCCAGAAACTGGTCGGGTACCCTCCCCACGGTAGAACAAGTTGTAACCACATTTTTATTGAAGGCTCATGTGTAGAGCCTCAGAAATATCGTGAACGTATGAAAAATTCAACGCAATTTTGCCTTAATTTCGACAAATTTGTGTAAAATATGACCGTAAAAATTAAATTAGCATTTACAGTAAAAAGCGCTTTATTTTGACGAGTTATGACGTATGTCATCGGGGTATAACTCTATAGGACCGCTATACCAAGCAGGTATGCACTGGACATTTTGCCTTAGCGGACGCTAAGGTTTGACATTCAAAACGGATTGTAAAATATAGCTGCCACCAAAATAAAATTTCACAACCATCTTTTTCTGAAGCTCTATACGCGTGTCTTCAATAAAATTGTGGTTACAACTTGTTCTATCGTGGTGAGGGGTTACTCCTAAAATAAGGCTCTTTTTCTAGATTCGCCGTTGCACTAAAGGTGAAACTCTAGTGCTTCAGTTTGCTGTGGATTTGTCGCACACAGTACCTCATAGCGCTCAACAAATTTGTACAGTATGGCATGTGCAAATGTCTGCAATGAATCAAAATCAGTGGAGTTCGGTCGCTCAGAAAAAAAAGACCGATAAAAACAGAACAAAAATCGCAGCCATGAACAATTGTAATGAGATGCGAAAAAACGATCAAACGCTCATACTTCGTCAGAACGGTCCGAATGCTCGGTGCCTTGCCCGAAATCAGTGCAGAAATTCAGATGTCGGTAGTCCTATGCATAATTTTGTTCTCAGGAATTTGATCAATCTCGCGATTACGTTACGGCCTATTTCCGGTCCATAAACTGTGTACTGAAAGCTCCGAGGCTGAAACAAAAAGAAAGCTTCTGAGCTGCTACATGGGGGAAGTAAATATCGTAAAAATGCGATTGTTAGCCTAACTAGTTTATGTAGTTTAGTTTTTTTTCACAGAAAATATTTAAAGAAACAGCGATAGAGTTCGTTTACACGCTTTTACTGCTCGTCCAAATACCTCGTTTCACATAAAATATATAGTTTTTACCCGCGAAAGCAGCTACTGCTTTCAGCGCGTCTTAGCCATCGCAATTCTGTCTGTCCGTCTGTCACACGGGTGGATCAATCAAAAACGGTGCAAGCTAGGATTACCAAATCCTCACCGTTGGATGCCTGGAAGACTCTAGTTTCAAAAACCGTAAAACTTTTTCATAAATTCGAAGGGGGTCACCCCGAACGAGGGCGCTAAATGAGAGGGGGTTGGCAAAATTTGCGATTTTTGGCTAATAAGTCGCTGTATCTTAGTAACGGTGCGAGATAGGGCCTAGGTTACTATTAATCACTAATAGGAAGTCGTACACTGGCTCTCGATTGGCGCCGAATTCAACGACCTTGAATGACTTTAAACGCCAAAATAGGGTTTTTTTTATAATTTTTGGCGATTTTCGGCTGCGACACAAGTCTATATCACTCACAAGGTGGCGCCAAGGAACTATCGTTATGCGATCCAGATAGAGAATTTGGTATTTGTATATTAACTTAACGTGAACACCCCAATTTTTTAGCTAAACTACTGCTATGGGCTTTTGCGCGTCTCGTAAGCATTAGCTCAAATTTATTGTTAATCATGTCGTTTATGCGATATTTTCTATACAGTGTACATCACGTATACAGACGACACGAAATCAATGATTGTGCAATACACTTACGGCGTTAACTGTCACGCGGCTACAGAGTGCGATTACATTTGTCACCACTAAACAAATAAGTTACTTCTTCCATGCAAGGTTATCAAACAGTAAGTAATGTTTTTTGGTAAACGCAGCCAATATACAATAAAGTAATATTATATCGTAGCATAGGCCTAACCTACCGTCAACAAGAACCGTTTTTTTCATCAGTTTTCCAACAGATTCTAAAACTGAATATTCTGTCATCAACCGGTCTCATCAATATTAGGTGTCTAACGTGACATTGTTAGCAAACGTCTGTGACAATACCGAATTTTTACTTTGCACTTGGGCGTTATACTAGTTTACTGTCACACTGCCTGAAGCAGTAGGTTTATGCTAAATGGCAACAGCGATTAACTTGATACGAATGCATAAACTCGGGTGCAGTGAACTGATGCGCCGTTTAAATCATCGACTTAGTGCGCGCGTGAACCAATACGTCACAGCAAGACACTGTAAACGACCGTATCGTGCGAGATATCGGCATAGTGTGCAACGGACGGGCCAATGTTAACCCTGTCTCATCTTGGACATCATGCGTTTCACGCCTTCCTGGAACTTGCGATACTTGGCGGCGTAGATGAAAGGATCGACGCGCTCACATATACTACTCCAGACACTGCGGTTTGCCGATGAAAGGATTCACGCAGCTGTTGGTGAAAATGAGAGCCACGGAGAAGTGATAGAGCGGGCTCCCAAAGTCGAGAGCGAAGCCGAAGAAGGTGAGAAAGTACATGATCTCGTTGAGTGACCAGCAAATGGTGAGACTGCAGCAGACAGCGAGTGCCGTGAAGAGTGTGTTGCGACCAGCTTTGTGAGTTGTAGAGCCACCGCCACCTGGCTGCACCTATAAAAGCAAAAAATTGAAATATTTTGAATTAATATTTCGTTTGCTGCATCTGGTAAAAATTTTGTGTAAACTGATCATCATTTGAATGAATTATGAAGAAAACAAAAGGGGGTCCCTTTTTATGAAACACAGTGTATATATATAACATACACAGCGTGGGCCAAAAAAACCGGACCTGTTTCAGTGTTGATAACTCAGCGATAGTTACCAGTAAAAAGGCGTGTAATATGTCAAAAGTTTTCGAATGTTGTAGACAAAAAGGGCCGAACTGGCATAGCAAATCATTTAAATATTTTTTGCCTAATTTGCATGAGTCCTCATTACCCCTGAAATTAGGCATTTGCCTGCACTCCCATGTGCTGGAGTTCACTGAATTCGAAAACTCACTGCCAAAAAGTCCCAATTTAAATTTTGTGAATTATTCAGTGTGTGAGCATTGCAACAGATAGTACGGTCACAAAATTTTAGTAACTGACCAGCTAAAACGTGTGCTAATCGAATGCTGGGCTCAGCTAGATCCTGAACACATTGACTCCAGCGATCGATCAGCTACCTAAAAGGACTGATGACGGTTATGAATGCAAAAGCTGGGCAACTGCTAATGTCGAATTTCATTCAAGCTTAACGTTTGTGTTAATGATTGTTGATATTTCACTGTATGCTGAAGGAAAATCAACTTAAATTCATGCGTTACTGCCAATTTAGCATGATTTTAGGAGTGGGGCAGATTTGTGTAAATCAGGCAAAGAATATTTAAAGCTAAAACACGCAATTTGTACGCTTCTTCTGTATACAATTTTAAAACTTTTTGTTATGCGCTTTTCCATCAATAAACATCGCTAAGTTATAAAAGCTCAAATATCCATGTTAAATCCATGTGTTACAGTCAAATGTGGCAGAATATCTGGGTGACGAATATTTGTGCAAAATAGGCTAAGAATATTTAAATGCTTTATTTCGTTTATTCTTTACAGCATTCTGAAACTTTTGACCTATCACACGCCTTTCTACGGGTAACCATCTCCAAAGCGTTTGACAGAATGAATCATTTTGCCTTATATCTTGAACTCATGAATAGAAATATACCTAAAAGTTTTCTAGATGTGTTAACTTGCTGGTATGCTAAATGTTTTGCATTTGTTTGTTGGGGTAATGCCGTGTGTAAGCAGTTTCACTTAGGCCTACTCGCAGTGCGTCAAGGTGGTATCTTATCGCCATGCCTATTTGCTTTTTTCATTGACTCTATGATTAAAAAGTTGCGTGCAGCAGGTTACGGTGCTTTCATCGGTCAGTTTTATTTTGGTTGTCTGTTGCATGCGGATGATATTATACTCGTGTGCCATTCCGTAACTACAATGCAAATGATGTTAGATATTTGTTCTCAGGAAGCTAGAACTTACTTGATTTTACATTTAATACTGTCAAATCCGTGGCGATGCGAATTGGCCCGCGGTATAAATATAGTTGTATGCCACTGGTATTAAATGGTTCAGAACTTGCTTATGTAGAGCAGATTAAGTACTTGGGCATTATACTCCGATCAGCGAGATCATTTTAATGTTCGCTGGATAGTGCTAAAATGAAGTTTTACCGTCTTTTAATGCTATGTACTTCAGGGCCAAGAATGCTGCTACGGAGCTTGTCTGTGTACAGCTGATGAAGTCGCTGTGTTTACCTGTGTTATTGTGTGCAGTTGAAGTTTTGCCACTTACAAAGTCTGAGATAGCTATGTTGAACCATGTGCTCGACAGAGCTGTATATATAATTTTTGGCTGTTCTAGTGCAGAGGACACTAAGTTTATCAGAACAGTTAGGCCTATTGATCTGCCGAGTGTTGATTTGTGCATTGCTCGTAGGCTTCACAAGTTTGTTCAGAAGTAGGCCTATGCTGTGACATACACATGGTCTTCTTTGTTTTTTTTTAATAATGTCTTTTTGCTTAGGATTATTTAGTAATTGTATTGTATGGTATTGTACTTTTTATTGTACGCTGCATCTTATTGTGATTAAAGATTATTAAAGAGGTCCGGTTTTTGGCCCACCCTATATATGGGTCAAAAACTACGCCGTTCAGTAATATGTTGCAATTTTGTGAAAGGTATCCGGAGTTTTTTCTTCGCCGGTACATTGTATTCAACGATCACTTTACGTTATAAAAAAGCAGTCAACAACAAAACCTTGGCGGCGTACTTTCCAAGCCACGCCCATTTTTTATTTTATTTTTATTTCGAAATTTTTTAGCCATAAACAACTAGCATCCTAATATTCCGACAATCGTCGACTGTACAGCGCATTGTGAGGTTTCTGCGCTGTCTGTGCCTTACTTACTTATTTACTTACTTAATTACTCTACATTTCTAGTATTATTTTTGTAGTTGCTGATAAAGTGTGTTGATCGGTACAGTTACTCGTTTAGCAAAATGGGTCTTACCCTGGTTCTTATCGAGTAGACAATTCTGATGTAGCAGAAAATCATCGTCGCAATCGGCACCATGTACGTGACAATCAGCAGTGACGAAGTCAGCGCCTTCTCTGCAGCATAGCTGCTGAACGTACCCCACGGCACACAGGTTCCTTTGACGATGTCCGAGCTCAGCGAAGAATTGACGACCAGATATGCGGGCATCACGATCCAAATCAGCGCGATTGCACCGTACACTAAGCGCTTCTTAGCTTTTAACTACATAACGATCAGTTTAGTGATTGATTTCTGCTATCGCTGTCAATATCATGCATCTCTTCATTGATGGTCTAAGTGGCAAACATTGTACACAGTGTTCCAAAAAACAAGCAATTTTTATTTTTTTCAACAGCTACGTGAAACATTGCCCGACTTGACTTTAATATTTTTGGCACGAAACATCGTGATGAAAAGTAACGTAAATGACTATGTTTTGGGTACCTCACCTTAATACTACACTACACCACTGGACTGCCATGTAAAATGCATAAGTCGTACTTTGGCCATTTACAACAATGAACCGGGCAACCCACGCGTCGGCTCAAAAAAGCACTGAAACCACAAAATCATTGAACTTCTGTTTTTTTATTTAACAGTAATCGTATTTATTTTGAAATCTTACGTCGACTAACTCAAATGAAGCATCAACAGTCACTTGCTTGCGTTCGTGCTGTAGAAAAAATTTGGAGCACATCATACTGTAATGAAGATGATGTTATGTGACATAGTGACATAGTGACTTTTTCGGAGACATAATTTGGCAATCGCGCGTTTGTCGCTATTCAGTTAGTCATTTCTGAGCCGACGCATGCGTTACCCAATAATATGAATTCATTGTTGTGAACGACCAAACCGTGACATCTACATTTCACTTGGTTTCTGCGGCACGGTCTACTCCGTTAAAATTTCATCAAAATCCAATTACAATTTTTGACTGATATGAAGAAGAAACATACAGGCAAACCAGAAAATATAACCTTTTTCTGTGGTAAGGGCAATTAGAAAGAAAAGACGAAATTTAGTTAGGCCTACTGTATTATTTTTACATATTGTTTCTCTTAGTTTTAATACTTAATAATATTATTCAAAAATTCTTTAAAACAAAATTATGCATGTACACAAATATAAAGTGCTGTGGTTGTTTGCACACAACAAAATCAACTCCTAAGCTACCCAAGAAATCATATTTATAATTTTACATTTTCGGCGTAAATGTGTGTAACACAACGCTTCCCGGTATTTTTTTCAACTTGGCGTGTTAAGTGCCTTCTGTGACGTCTAGATAAGAGTTATGTCATCCACATAGTTCAAGTCACACAACTTGCTGTCGTTAATCCATTCCATATCTCCTTCGAAATTCGTCAGTGACTTTTTTGTCACTCAGTTTAATACAACCGCAAACAGCAAAACAATTTATAGGAACCTATCGTATTAGAATTATTGCTCAGTTTTATTGCATAAACACAGCTTTCATATATTATAACCAAAGTAAACAAAGTTTTTGGTAATAGGTACAATCGCTGATCGGTACTGCCACCTAATGAATCACGGATAAAAAAAAACTGTGTGTTGGCTGGGAGTTTGAGCCCCAAATTTCTTATATCCTTAAAGTCAAAAAACCGGTTAACATTGGACTTCACAAGAGTACCTGCCATATGACATCTAAATCTGTGGAACTGTTTAATCAACGATTGTGACTGACGCACAACGGATTGTGTAGCTATGATCCAAATCTGCAGCGGCAGCGATTCTGCCTAACAGTAGGCCTACTTACATTGACGCTGTACCAGACTGGGTAGACGACAGCAACGTAGCGATCCAACGTCATCAGTAGAACGCCGACCGTTGACGTGCACAGGAACCACCAGAGCGGCAGTCTGGTCAACCAGAAGCGACAAATAAATAGATTGCTTGCTTCGTACGACATACGAGTGCCGTCCACCTTCATACAACAACAACAACAACTACTACTACTACTATTACAACTGCGAGTGCCGTCGACCTCGACCAGAGCAATGAGAAGCGTGACAAATGACGCACACACGTCTATGACGCTCTGATTCACGATCAGAATGTTCATCGTCTGAACAGAAACAACGTATCCTGACTTATGACGTAAGAAATGTTAGCGATGAATTTGTATCATTTACTAACGTTATTTTGTGTAATATGTTCATTAAACATTAATTCTTCAAAAATCCGTTTTCACAGATACGCTGTGCAGACAATGCGGTTTATTGCAAACGCAGGGTGTTTACACGATCCAGCAAACGCCCAGCAAACGTCCAGCATTAGCACATGTATTTTGAATACATTTGCTGGAAGTTTGCTGGGCGTTTGCTGGATCGTGTAAACACCCTGCGTTTGCAATAAACCGCATTGTCTGCACAGCGTATCTGTGAAAACGGATTTTTGAAGAATTAATGTTTAATGAACATATTACACAAAATAACGTTAGTAAATGATACAAATTCATCGCTAACATTTCTTATGCTCGAAAACCGTCACAAACCCGGTAAAATCGTCGTTACTAACACTTTGTGTCTTAATGTCAAACTAAACATTCTTACTTTCCACGTTTATTTAGGCCTACTTACTTACTTAATTACTTACAAAAGCGTCATGAAACTGTTTTTTACGTTTCACTGTAGAACGGCGATAACGAAAAAGCGTTTCATGCAATCGTAATAAACAATTATCCGGTAGCTAATTTGGGTGGAGATAAGCAGCGAACTGTAAGCTGATTATGACTCACTCTAAGAAGTTTTGTGTCTCAAATGCATAACTTAAGCCTATCATCAGTGGCTGTCGTACTTAGAAGCAACCGTAAAAAATCGTATCAATTAACAGTTTGAATATGTGAATATACTAATCGGAACAGCAACGTGGCAGTGCCAGAAATATCACAGTATGAAGTACTGCAGTAAAGTAAAGCAGGCTTGGTGACCGGGGGTGATCGTGTTGTCAGTGACTGAATGCAAAAGCACACTCACTCGGGTAACGCGGAGACCGCCTTGACACGCAACCGACGCAAAGCCCTCGGCTACGTGAAGACGCAGTGAACGAGATGTCGAAGTTATCACAAGCATCAATCGCAGCTGGACCACTGACAATGAATAGGCCTAGATAGGTTAAGATAACGGTCAGAGTGGACGCAGCTGCATAACGCAGTTAATACATCTGTGTCCATATCCAATGTTACAATACGCAAAATATAGGTAAAACCATATAACAACATAGGATTAGGCTACAATATTTTTACGCCAGTTAACTGCATAGATATAACCATCAGCAACAGTTTAGATGTCTTCTTAACTGCACGAAATAGCGTCATCAGATAATGCACTTCTGCTGGTAGATCTTTCAACAGTAGCCTCATATATTAAGACAACATTTTGGCTTTTCCAAAATTTATATAATCTTTCTTAAAATGTATACGCAAACTTTATCTAGTAAACTAGGGCCTATTTTATAAGATTGCTAAAAGATGGCTTACAACAGAGTATACCTGTGGGGCAAGCCCCTGAGCCACACCTTACTTTTAAACAATTAAAAACGTATTTTGTCTAACAAAATATGACATTGCAACATTCAACTTTTTTAGCGTGTTGGGAATTTTTTTCACGCACTATCAGCAGCAGTGTAGCTATAGTTAACTAAAAAAACTTATCTATTCAGCCGCTTGAAACATGTTTTGCATTTTTATGTCCGTCACTTTCATGTCCTACTATTTGTTGTCCGTTATTTTATGTCGAGCAAATTAGTCTTATTTTGTCCTGCATTTTCTCATCCGTAAATTTCATGCGTGGTCACTTGGTTCTTTCTCATGTCCGGGCAAATTGGTCTTATTTTGTCCTGCATTTTCTCATCCGTAAATTTCATGCGTGGTCACTCGGTTCTTTCTCATGTCCGGCTATTTCATGCCGTGCCATTTCGATGATCCCTCATTTTTACGTCCGTCATTTTCAGTGCCCCAAAGGTGACGCGTACAAACTGAAACATGCATGTTCGGGCAGTTTGGGGAATGATTAGCATTGATCATTGCAGTGAAGAGTAAACAGGACGTTCAACATAGCCGCCTTCACTGCAATGATTCAGCCGATCGTTTCCAAAACACCGGTTTTTATGCACCACTCTGTAGATTTACACAGGCGAAATATTGCTTACGTTCTACCCGCTGTGAGGGCGAAAAGAACTCATACCACTGTGGTGTAACTCGCTTTGGGTAAGGTAATTTACACTGTTATTTGCACGTACACCTATATTGAAATGCACGTAAATGTTTCTGATCGCCAATACCTTCTGAGTGATGTTGATGAACAGGGCGAAGACGACGACGACGAAGATGTTGTCAATGACGCCGACAGTTCCAATGGTGAGGTAGACCACCTTGAGTGCGACATAACGGATGTGAGCGAGGTAAGGCGAGTTTTGCGATGATGCCGTAGTCACGTTGTTCCAAACATCGCAAACAAGAAATCGTTTCTGTGCGTCGCCGACGTTTCCAGCGGAGCTTAGGCCGCATAAGCAAAGTCAATCGTGATCAGAGTCCAAGATAACATAGCCATACTTGTGTTGTTACGTTGTTCCAGACATCGCTTGACAACGATGTGTTCTCCATCGTTGCCAATAGATGTCTCCAGCGTCGTCAGTCCCAGCAATAAGCTAATAAATTATTAACTAGCTGCTCTCTCCTCGATTAACCGCTGCTAGCAGTCACGACGCATCGTATCGAAACATTTTTCTGATAGAGTAAAAGAAAAAGGATTCAGAAAAAAGTTTTCCCTTTGTTCGTACGTTCGTCGCCTTTGGTTAAATATCAGATGAAGAACCAGAGTTCCGTGCAGTACGCTACCGTATAGGGCTAAATATAATTGTGTCATTTTGTGTGAACAATGAAGACATTGTTGCTGTTAACGTAAATGGGTCATGTGACCAAAATCGCCAATAGTAATAAATTCAGGATAACGGCGGCCGTCATTTTGAATTCTGTTTATCGCTGATAACACGCTTGCTATTGTTGCTATTGCATGTATTCGCACAAAATTTAACGTGTTGACTCAGTCTAGGGCCTATAGTTCTGCGTACGGATATACCATAATATTGAACAAAAATAAAATCCAAGATTGCGGCGGCCGCTATATTGGATTTTTGCACAGAAAGTAATAAGCCAGCGGCCAATTGAGGTAGATTAATGCAATTTAGCAGAAATGTAGCCAGTCACTACTGGAAATAGACCATGTCACCAAAATTGGCGATAATGATCACAGGCTGCGCGGTAGCGCAGCACTGTTGTAAGAGTGACCAGCCATTTCAATGGAAAACTCCAAAATTTGACCCCTCGTATTTCCCAAACCCCTTAATTTTTCCACACGAAAATTTGCACAGATCATTACGTTTAGCATATCTTTTGATGTGCAAAATTTGATGAAAATCCGTTTACGGGGAACTTTCCACGAATAGGTGAAATATAACGCTTGTGTGACTTTTGTGCCTTCCCTTCCCTTTCCTATTTTTTCTTGCCGTCCTCTACAGGAAAAAACGACTAAACTGACTTTAACGCACGATGGCTCATATGGCGCGGTTTCGGGCAAGGAAGTGCCTTTTGGGGGTTACAAAATTCAACATTTTCACCTATTTTTTTCACAAAAATATGAAAAATTACAATGGCCCCTATGGGGAAAATTAGCCAATGCTTTAAACTCTCATAACTTCGGTTATGTATAAGATAAACTCGTAATTTTTGGTTTTAGGGTATGGTTTTCGGGGTCGACCAATTTAACGGTGTCATTTATATTTTCCCCTGATCGACCCCCGTTGCCATGGCAACGAAATTTGGGACAAAATGGGCGATAACTCGGCCTCCTTAAAAGAAAATTGCATGCTGTTTGCACCTACCCCCTATTTTTGGTCCCGCGCTATCCGATGGTGTCATTTAAATTTTTCCCCTGCCGACTCCTGTCGCCATGGCAACGAATTGTGAGACAAAATTTACTATAACTCGCTCTGTGTAAAAGATATCTGCAGTATTTTTGCGTCTATAGTGGGGTTTTCGGGGATGGGCCATCGAATGCTGCCAACCGAATTTTTCCCCGAGCGAACCTCGTTTCCATGCAAACGAAATTTGGGACAAAATTGGCTATAACTCGGCTGATGTAAGAATTATCTGCAAAATTTTTGCTTCTATAGAGGGTTTTCGGGGATAGGCCATCGAATGATGCCACGCGAATTTTTCCCCGAGCGACCGTCGTTGCCATGGCAACAAAATTTGGGACATAATGGGTTAGAACTCGGCTTACGTATGAGATATATCGTAGACCTTTGCATCATGCGGAGTGTTTTCAAGATCAGTTTATTTTGGTATGGGCAGTGCGCAATTATATAAAAACGCACGAATTATACGCAAGAATTATACGTTAAGTATACGAAAAATCGTTATTATCTAGCAACAAAAACATTGCTACATTTTTAAACATTGCTATAATTAACTAATCGAGATTACTTCCAACGGCAATAAAACTGCAAATATTTATGCAAAAAACTGTTCACTTTATATACAGTGTAAGGGTGACATCGTGGTTGTAGATATAAAACAGCACAAATCACAATTTAAAAATTCAAACATCACCATTACACAATGTCAAAAAACTTTGCTGACTTTTTAATGGTAAAGTTTGAATTTTTAAATTGTGATT
>Ga0209367_1003595_pt1 | contig 21124 bp, 18 predicted proteins | sample WorMetLIZISLAND2_FD_187412 | JGI IMG/M metagenome (GOLD analysis project Ga0209367, IMG submission 187412) | Marine gutless worms symbiont microbial communities from Max Planck institute for Marine Microbiology, Germany - Olavius geniculatus... ...
TTTTCCATTCTGTAGGCGCGATACCCGTCTTCCACGCTTTGTTACACAGCTGGTGTATTTCTTCAATCAAGTGTGGTCCGCCGTGTTTGATCATTTCGCCTGTTATCCCGTCATTTCCTGGACTTTCCTGGACTTTTGTTGTTCAGAAATAATAACCAGAAATAATAACCTGCATAACCTATAGCAGGTTATACAACTTATGCTAGTGATGATATGACTATGAGACGACAGTATTGTCTGCAGACTGCAGCACTCAGGGCCATCTTTTGCCAGCGCGGGGCTTTCAGCACTGACTGACCTGCGGGGCCCCTAATACCACTGTGTAATAGGCCTAAGTCTCTGTCATGTAGTCTTATATGTTTTTATACTAACAATTTCGCCAGCGAAATGAGTGAAAAAAATTGGACCCTAGACTTTAACTTTTTCTCTCCCCACCCCCAACATTTTTTCTAGATGTTTTGAATGAGTTCAAGTTGTGACAACAATTTATCTCCTAAGGTGATGAAAATTAGTTAGATTGATCGATCGATCCATCGTTCGTCGCGGCGATCACCGCCCTAGCGCGGGGTCCTTTTGGGGCACGGGGCCCTTGGCAGTGCCAAGGTGCCACCCCCTAGAAGACGGGCCTGGCAGCACTGGACTACCAGTGGCATGAACAGCACAAAACACACACAGAAAATCCAAAAAACTATTTAATTGTATTTTTATGTTGTAAAAACAGACCATTCTCAGTTTCTTTCTCATCACTGTTCTCATCTTCATCATCACTTTCTTCATCTTCTTCTTCCATCTGGCTCTCCTGCAGCAGCACAAGAACCATGAGCTATTGCTTTGTTATTGAAATGTACTCTAAGATACAATGCTGCGTCAGTGTGACCTCCTGCACTGCACTGGAATAATTCTCGAAGATGCCCTTCCTGAGTAATTACACTTTTAGCCAACTGTACTTACGTAACGGTCGAGCTTATGGTACGAGTTGTCGACTGTCTTTCTGTCATCTGTCTATCCGTTGTCGTCTGTAACGGATATATTGTGACTAAGCATTAGGTCGTAGGGGAAAACTTTCTGCATGAATAATTAGCCCTGTGTCTTAAACTAAGGTGTGCAAAATTTCAGCAATCTAGTGCAAGGGGAACATTTTCAAATTGGGGTTGAATGGAAGGGGATATGAAAAATGAGCATTTTTTAAACAGAAAACTAGCCATATCACGGAAATGGTGAGAGATATGGGCAAGGTTACTATTAATCACTAACAGGAAGTGTCATACACCCTTTCAGATGAAATGAAAATCATCGACCTTGGATGATCTTAAAGGTCACTGGCAACCAGTACGGTCGGCTATCTTAGCGACAGCTGAGCTTCTTGTTGCATATACTATCACGATTCCACACCAATTTCTGAATGACTTCTTTTTCACACTAGTGTTCAGAATCATTACCAAACAAAAACAAATGTGATCTATTTAACAGAAAATGACTGGGAAATGTATAAAATTCAGCTGCACATTAAATTGGCAAAACAACTACGCAAAAACAAATAATAATACAACCACTCTTTTCACAGATATTTTAAAACAAATTTATGAAAGTGCCATGAGTAACAGTTAAGAAAAACTGTGACCATTTTTTGGACGTGAACCAGTTGATATAACTAACATTATTAACATTACCAAAGTCTGCAATTCTTACTGCCAACAGAATTCACAATATGCATAAATGTTAAACACCTCCGCATCTTTCAACCGTTCATACAACTGATTGTTCTGTGTTGCTTGAATATGTTGCAGAAGTACTTCAGACAGTGCATGATCTTTCATCTTCTCATCAACAACCATCATAGCCTTGGCATCATCATCTGTCAAATACTGGCCAATCATGTCTTCATAAAGCAGTGGATCACGTTGTTTCATCTCCTCATCACTGAAATATTCACCGCTTGCTTCTAACCGCTGCATTGCCTCGTACCTAAGGCCAACAAACGATACTTTAAGAGAAAGTTGCACTGGCTGATCCGATACAATACAAGTGATCTGCTAACGCAAACAGAAACGCACAACAGCCGGGGTGCATGTTTGAAACACAGTAAAACAAAGTCTAAGTCATTCACCAGAAGGCACCAGGCGCCAGACGACCTGCGGCTATAGTGTTTATAGTGTTTCACTTACTTGTACTCACCAGAGGTCGCCTCTATCACTCTGCTAACGTCGTATTCTCTCATTTAATGCCCTTGTTTGGGGTGACCCCCTTTGAATTTATGGAAAAGCTTTACGGTTCCTGAAACTAAAGTCTTCCAGGCAGCCGATGGTGAAGATTTGGTGATCGTAGCTTGCATCGTTTTTGACTGATCCACCCATGTGACAGACAGACAGATGGACAGACAGACTGACAGACAGACAGACAGACAAACAGAATTGCGATGGCTAAGATGCACTACAGCAGTAGCTGCTTTCACGCGTAAAAATACAACATAATATAATGAAATCATTTCTACAGCAACAATTACAGGAGACATCCAGAAAAGCTGACAACAGTAATGTTAATATGTTCTACAGAATAGTTCCGTTTTCACTGAACATAAGAAGACAGAGCAGATTAAGAGCAGAATGGTACGGTAACTTCAGGTGACTTAAGTCACTAACAGGAAAAATGCCCATTCACTCAATTCTATCATGTCTACAAATTTCTGAAATTTTCCTGCAATTAATGTTCACTATTTTACTTAAAGTGGCTCAATAAATCAACCAATCAAAAATAACCACTTACAAAAATGACCAGTGATGCACTATAAGTGACTAAAAGCTGAGATAATACCTAAGGATAATGTGCAGATTGTGAAAACTTAAACAGAGATAAAATGTAAAATTATTGGTGAAATAACATGGTTACTTACCCGCAAATATTGTAGTAATCATACCTTATTGCACATTTCATGAATGTTTGTCATCAGAGGTTTTGTTTGAGTGGAGGACACACTTAACTTTCTGGAACAGTAAGATGGACTTTTAACAACTTCAACATAACTTCACACAAAATCAACATAAACATCGCACTGCACCGTCGTGGCAGTCGTAAACTTCCACTAATATAACATAACGTAACTTCAAACATATTTACATAAACATATGTAAACACTGGAAGTAAACACACGGGCATCTAAAAACCGAGAATGATCATGTTTAAATCTTCAGACTTAGGTGTAGAATTAGGGTTAGTTTTAGGGTTAGGGTTAAAAATGGGGTCAGGGTTAGGGTTAGGGTTAGGTTGAGGGTTTGTAGTCGCATTCAACTGCAATTAAAATTAACTAAAATCCAGTAGGATTGGTGTCACAATCGTTCTCGGTCGATAGATGCTTGAACTAAACATCTGTAACGTGTACGATCTGTTGCAACATAGTTAGAAAAGCGTGAAACGATTGTAAATATTTTTCATTTTCGGACTTTAGACATCTTTGGCAATTGATTAACTTGAGTGAAATCGGAAATTTGAGGGTATGTAACCATGTGATTTCGCTATATGAATACATGAAATGCAGTCACATACCGACGGTTCTTTATGATAGCCTGTTGATGTCTGCTACCAGCATCATGTAATCTCTGGCGAATTTCCAATGTCCGATAATGCACTATATAATCGTTCGAGCAGGCTGTTTCAAAATACAGCAGGTCTTCCATGGTCAGCGTGGCACCAAATCGAGCAAGAAATTCTCCCGGATTATTTGCAAGAAGTTTTTCCACGAGCGCTGTGCGTTCGTCGATGGCCATGTCTGGTTCATCACGCTGGCGGAGATGAGTAAAGTGTTCATCTCTGAGTGCTACTCGTTCGACCATCGCTCGTTTAACTGATTCAATGCCGACAATCGAAGACGGAGACGCAGCGACGGCCATCTCTACATTTGCTCAGGGACTATTCGATGGCTGTTTTTCATCACGCCACTGCAAACAATACAGTTTAACACAAAATCGTCGACTGCAGCAATTTCATAATTACTGACTATACGGAGAACAATTGAAAACCCAACGTAACACCAAAAAACAACCAAAAGTTTATGATGTAAACAATCACTGTAGGTAAACAAATATTTTAATATTCTATGGTCCATCGCCCAACTCCGAGAAGTATGTAATGTCTTTTCTTTCTCCGTAGAGAAGAAAAATTTTTTTGGATTTTTGGTGTCAGAATGACGTGTTTTGGTGCATTTTGGCACTATTTTGAGTAACTGAGTAGGCTCCTAGGGGGGAGGGGCACGTGCCCCCAGTGCTCCCCTATGGCGACGCCAGTGGCGAAACTAGTGATGTTGCGTGCCAAAAGTTATTAAAATCTGCCAATGTTTTACAGTTATTTTTAAAACTAACATAGTTTTTGGACACTGTGTAAAAGTGCCCTACGCTATGGTCGGCAATGTTTATCCGGAGAGAGTGTAGACTGCAGACAGTGGCGTATTTAGGATTTGGCAAAGGGGGGGCATGGCGAGCGCGCGGAGCGCGAGCCTATAATGGGGGTCTGGGGGCGGACGCCAACTGGCGTTCGTTGATAGTAACATGTCTGATCAACGGCTGCACGACGAGAGAGAGGGAGAAAGAGAATCTGTGCTTGATAAACGTCAACTGCCAGCGGCGGCGGTAGCAACCGACACGTCCGAGAACTTACTGGCGGCGGCGCGCCTATCAGCGTTAATGTTCCGCCGGCGATAATGAGCGGACGCACTGTTCAAACCACGCATTAATAAAGTTTCCGTGGTTCAAATGTTATCACTTACCGTTGCTTTTACTTACTGGCATTTAACTAGATTTGCATGTTTGTGATTTGCTGCATCAGCTGTTCAAGTGGCGGCTTAGTATAGTGGTTAACACGTGATGATTGTGTCCGGTCAAAGAAAATAATCGATGCCTGCCGGGTCAGGTTAGTACTTGGATGGGTGACCATCGGCAGACGGATAAAGCATCTTGGTATGGAACCAGCCACCCAAGTCAACTCGGCCTGGCCATCCCTCCGTGGGTAGACGCAGTGCGTACCAGCGAACAGGCATATCGCGCCACGCATTAGTTCCCAGTCGGTGATCTCACAGTGTAACTAAACTGGTGTCTGGCTGAAAGATAACGAAACAGGAGATCGGCGCCGCCGTGATGGCCCGGCCTTATATGGCTCTGGAGTATAGCAGACGATCTCGATGCTGTGACGCTTTTGCCCACAGTTTTGTCCGTTTATTATCTGCCAACTGTGTTATCGTATACGCATCTACGCTGGAAAATGACAAAATATAATCTAAATATCTTTTGGCTAACTGTGCCAGTTTACGAACTTTTTTGGAATGGCCCTCGTAGTTACTATGAAGTTCGTCTAGGTTGTGTGCGACTGGAAGCTGAGGCTCTGTGCGAACTTCGCAATATTACGTTCCCTTATCTACATTATCCAGCAGACAGAATTAAGCGCACGAAGTCCATCATCGACAAATGAATTCGTTCTAGGCTTTTTCCTGTTCGTGCTGTCCATGTACCCGGATGACGCACAAAAACTGGAACGAGCACACATGCGGACTCTTTTGAAAACAGCTAGCTTTATAAAGTGGTCTGCCCGCGGAGAGCCACAGCAGGGCCCGGGGAAACATTTTCGCGGGGCCCCTCTGGGGAGAAAATTTGTGAATTTTTTAAAATGACGCATTCTGGTGTACTTTATATTTCTGAGCGACGGCGGGGCCCCTCAAACGTCGCGGGGCCAGGGGTAACTTACCCCCTACCCCACCCTCTCGATGGGCCTGGTCACCGTCGTGTTGAACACTTGATCCGAAGAAATTTCTTCTTCTTCTTTTTCTTCTTGAACGTAGTGTTCAGTGTGACCACCTTTCACTTCAATGATTGAGGCTAATCGTTTTCGAAGCAGTCCGATTCGATCTACATAGAGCATGCGTTCCTCGTACTTTTATGCGCCACCCGGTAGGCCTATATAACTGTGGCACAGATGCGTCGAATAAATCGACGACGAGGAAACGAGACACATCGTGCTGCTGCTGCTGGTGGTGCTGGGAGGACGGGCGACAGATGACGAGGATGGAGCGGCATGGCGCAGCTGCGTACGCACGACGTATGAAAATAATTAGCGTCGCTGCTCCAATTATAACGTTTGATTTATGCGCCGGCTGCAGCGGATGGAGGATGTGAGATAATCTGCGCCTGATAAGAAGCTGTCGTTCGGCGCGGCGCGTTGTAATTCAGTCAGTCCACTAGAAACACCTGCGTCATGGCGATCTGCTGCTTGCTAGACTATGCGCCGCACGCTCCAAGACTAATAGCCGCCAGTCGGTCTGTTCGGCCGCTAGCTATATCATACGCATGTCTACATGTCCACAATTATCACCTGCTGTCCGCTTGCCTGCCCAAGTCCGTCCATTTTCAGCAAATTATTCGACGTCATGAGTATTTGTATAATCCACTGCACTGACCTCGGATTTATTACACACTTGCAGCTGAATGCTAAATGAATCAATAAACAGTGAAATGCATGAATATAAGCCGTGCATGTGGTAACCTTCGCGATAGATAACCATTACCGAGATCTACTTAGCCTTCCATCCCTCCGCTTGGCTAGGGTTAAGGCGGGGCGCGTTAACCTGTGTCGATTGGCATGTAACACTGATCCCATATGGCAGGTGACGATCCGTAGCTCTGTGATAAGATTTCCATAACGAGCTATTACTTCCTAATGACAGGAATGTGTACGAATTAGACATTTGATCCTAAAATGATTTACAGAACTAACTGAATGAGTGAACTGCATCGTTTAGTGGGGATATTATTGATTTTTTCAAATTAATTTATTAATCTTAAAATGTAAACGTTCTCTTGCTGTGGAAGAATGTGATAAAAGCCAGCACGAGATGAAGTAAGTAGCAGAGAAACCGCAGTAACGACGTAAGAGCAGTCTCCTGTCTACAGTAATTCGTTGCCGATGGCGGCTGAATTTTCGTCCGAGGTTGCTTTGTTCCATAGCACCATTTCTTTGCACCCGTCTCAGACATCTGAAGCTATTTGTGCGCGCACTCAAAAACAGATACATTTATACATGAAAACAGATTGCGTCCTTCCTTCTCCGGGTCCCATCAGTGGAAGGCGCTGCGGTTCGTTGATCGGCGGGTTGGGTTGGGTTTAATGATGTTGTTGAGAACAGTCAGTCAACCAATGCTTCCCGGCGGCGGCGGCTGACAAACGGCAGCTGTCCTTCCTTGCAGGCTTCAGACGCCACTGACGTTATCCAGGAGCGCGCTAGCTGGTCCCTGTTTACTTATCGTCGCCAGTCTGTTTGCTGTGAACGACGAGTCTTGCCGCGCAGTCTCAGCAGCCGATCAGCTGCGAAAACTGGGCACTGGGGTCAAGATGACGACCGACAACTTGCAGGCTGATCTGTTCGTCTGTCTCGACATCACGCTGACGTTGTTTAGCGAAACTGATACGTAACGAAAACTGCACGGACAGCCGGTGTACGTTGTAACATAACACACTGACCAGCCATTTGCAAACATCACTCAGTCATGCTGTGTCCAGTGCTGATTGGCGCACTCCGTGCTTCGTTCTCTGTACATTAATGATGACTCAGTACGTTAACATACAACTTAGGCCTACATTTGCAATCAAATTGCTCACGGCAAGTATAAAACTTCTGGTACGACAGTTTTTCGCTTTCGACTGCATTCGTTTGAATCGTACAAATTAATTCGCACGATTGGTGTCGTCAGAACAATGCTCCGCTTAATCAGGGAACAGTCAAGAATCAGAGTGAAAGGCTTTAAGCAGAGAAACAGAAATATTTATCCCCCGAATGAAACAATGGCTATAACTTCTACAAACTGTGGAGATACAGTGTAATTGTGCAAGTGCACAATTGCTTTTTTAAACATAAATGTGTAGCGCGATATCGGTTTTTTCATACGATAGGCTATGTTATTTGTGCACAAGAAAATAAGTGAATAAATATATAAGTAAAATGTCATCTGTATATCAAATTTTGAAAACAACTTTTCTCGCATGCACACTGAACGGACAAAGGGTAATGATCTTCTATTTTTCTTACAGATTAATTCTATCTTTAAAGGAAAGACTGTTTGGGTTATTCCAGTTAACAATTTTTTTCTACACACGGTGACGCGAACGTCGCCGAAGATAGACGTGTTTCCAACCTAATACCCCGTTTACACGACAAAGCTGGCTCAACGAGCTGGCTCGTCCAGCTAACATATATAATTGCTCGATGTTTGCTCGATTGTGTAAACGGGGTATAAGGCAGTCATGTACCTGGCACCACTGTTCAATCTTTGTAACACTCTTCTACATTTTAGCTTTAGATCTTTTTACTAGTTGCGTGTCAACTTGACGCGTACAGCGGTATATAATTGTAGCAAATGGTCGCCGGTGTTTACTGACAACGGTTTAGCGTTTCGTCACGACGGTGCTCGTGGCGCACGTTGTCACCAATCCCGCAGCAGCAACAGCAGACTGTCGTGTCGCGTTGCCGATGAACAAGGCTCGTCGTCGTGCTGGAAATACGACGCCGCGCCGACGATCACTTGCCTGCATGACACGTCGATCAGAGAGATCTGCTACAACATGCCGCAGCTGGCACTCGGCACTATTATATGCCCAAACTCGACTCTTTCGATTCGCTGTGGATTTGTTCATGCAGCTTGTTACACAGAGCGTGTTGTACAACAAAACCACACAACAAATAGAAGCAAGACTTAGTGGAGTTTGGGTCTTAGCCGTCACGTGGCGTCTCTCACATCAGTCTCGCTGTCGTACAGCACACCTGGTGGGAATCAATATGGCGGCCGCCAGACGACGCATGCGACTTCCACTATACCTCCTGTCACAAACTGATCGTGGCATCTTTGAGCCTGTACAATATCAATCAGACCTATCGCATTGCACTCGTCGTTTCACACAGTTTTCCGTATTTTACGAAAGAATAGAACATTTCAGTACCGACTAACGTGGTGCAATCTACCGATATTTTGCCGCTAATGGAGCAATAAAATTTTTGCTTACAGAAGGTGAATTCTGGCTAATGTCGGACGACTTGAGTCGAAAATAGAAATCGCATCTGTTCAAAGTATACTCTACGGAAAATGTTTCTTTTTAACTAAAACAATTTCTACCTGCAGTGGACATTTAAAATATTTCGTATAAAGTTGATTATACAACCCAACTCATGCTGTACAGTCGTTAAACGGTGTAGCACTAAGTTACAGCACCTAAGCCTACATATCGGCAGAACGGTTTCGTACTCGTCTGTGAGGTTCCAGCGGCAGAAGAACCACACCAAGAAGACTGTCGTCATATGTTTTCGAATCTTTCTCTTGGGCGTTACTTATTTTTTCTACGAGAAATCCAGCTGCTGGAACTGGCAGACAAGCGCCGGCTGCCGGGCAGGATGAGCAGCGACGAAGGAACGAACGAACACGGAGGCAGATGGACCGGACCGGTGGTTGGCTGCAGCACGCCGGGCGGGTCGTCGTCACATATGGCCAGCACTCCGTCGTAATTTAATTTTTAATTTACGCACCGTCGGCCACATGCGACTTCTCAAACGACGGGCAGCAGCAGCAGCAACAGCGGCTGACCAGGCCGGGCCGGGCGGATGCCGTCTTAAATTACTGGCGCATGTGGCGTGCCGTCAACGACGAGACGAGACGCCAAATCCAGCTCGACCGACCAGCGCCTCATGTACGCTGCTGCTTCATTTACACCGCATCAAATGACCGCCACAACGTCACAGACCCCGCCGATCCACTGTGTAGACCTGCTTAGTAAGTAGTCTAAGTACAAGCGAAGTAAGATGAGTGTCGCGGCGCCCAGTCGATCTTCAATAATCGTGCAATTAAGCGTCGAAAGACGCGAGTAAGAGTAGAGCTACAAATTAATGAACAGCGGCAGTGTATGGGCGTACGAGAAAGAATTGAGACAGTTGACAAAGCAGTAGTTAGTTATAGATGGCCAAGATTAGGAGATTGATTAATTTCAGAATTTCACGAAAAATGTGTTACTGGCAATTTTTATTCTGATGAACTAAGCTAGATGGTTTCTTATTCGTCGCAAATGCGTCATGAATTTCTTTCTCGGCTCTCTGATCCAAATTCTTATAGACATTATTCACCATTCGTGATCAGTTCACGTGTTCGATCCGGAGTATACACTTCTTCGGATCAAGTATATAGACAGTGTACGACTGAAAATGATTTAAAATCATCAGAGTTGGAGGTTCTCGGGAGGCCGATATGAAATGGATCATACGGAAGTGTGACCCGGGACACGATAACGAGAGGAGACCCACGATTCTCCGATGAGCATTGCGACATGGTAGCAACGGTGCGTGTGTGTGGCCTCTCGCCTGTGTCCGAGTGATGAACTGAGTCGGCGGACTGGACAGTGGTGGTGGGATAGCGGGACGCAATCAGCTCGGACCATGCGCCGTGGATCCGCTCAAATCCGACTATCAGGCGCCGACACGTAGCCGTGCCGTGTGTCTGTGTGTCTGTCTGCGCGGCGTGCGTCAGCCGAGTATATCATAAAACAAACAGCACGACCGAGATCCGAGCCAAGCCGCCGCGGTGCTGTCGTCGTCCGTTCGCTGAGCGCCAATGCGTCGAGCTGGATTACCGCACACGACGTACGCCCGACCGCTTCCGCTCTTATCAGGCGTCGCCAGCGCCGACGCCGTGGACGCCCGGTGACGTCACGCGGTCCAGCAGCAGCAGCAGTGCTTATATATCGTCGCCGTGCGACGCGCCACCGCCAACGCCGCAGATTAACAGGCCGCAAATCCGCACGGCATTGGCGAGGATTAAGCGTTGCCGCCCGCCGCCTTCTGTAGCAAGCACTATAAGTTTTACGGCGGCGACGACCGGCCGGCCGGTCGGCTATTTTTTACGTTTATATGGTTAATGTTGATCGCCAAAATTAAAGCGGCGACGCATGCAGCACTAAGAGGGATGAACGGTCTTCGTGCGACGACTGTCCTACGTGCCACATTCGCCGAGTCTTACATCCTCGATGAGTTATAACATTAACCGTATTGGTTTTGGATTACGTCGTGTGTACAATACGCGTTAACGAATTTGAGCAAGTAATTTAAACTGAACAACTATTTTATGACAACAACGGCAAAACTATGCTGAAGTAGGATGAGACTCTTTCCGAGACTAAAAAATAGTGTCTTCGACCTATATGCTTCAAAATTTGTGGTCTTATTCTTTGCCTGTTGCTACCCCTGCAATTTTGACGTTATTAATTCGAACCATGTTCAATCATTTTTTATAATAGGCTACTCTGTTTTTGAAATACAATGCATTTATTATCGTAAGTTGTTTTTGGTGTTGACGGTTGGCATGATGGCATCTTCGGTGTGGGTCTATGTCTGTGGACGAAAATTATGGTTTCTAATGTGCATTGGCTTTAATCGGTCTTTACAGCCTGGCAGCGGCATAGTTTTTGGCATTTTGATCTAGTTTACATCACTGCATGTTACTAAACACTAAAAATTTTTTTCGCAATAATCGTGATGCAGTTATTCACACTGCAAAAATATCGCATTCCAGTTCTCTCGACGGTTAGTTATCTTGATTGCTACATTTTTGCGTCACGCCACTCACTCTTAAATAAACATTAGCTGACCTTTTTTTGTTTCACTTTTGTTATATTAAAACAAATAGGGCTTACAGCCAAGTCAGTAAATAATGCAACGACTTATATTTATTTCATATCAGCAGACGTCATAATATATAAATTTGTCAGACGATGAATTTCTTTGTTTGGCGTTTCATCTTGGTACTGCGAGGCTATCATTAGTAAAGTAGCTGCACTAAACAGAATGTAAGACGGCTTGCAACGGCGGCGGCAGGGATGGCGAAAAAAGAAAAAACAATTGAGAGAGATGTAGGCTACAAAGACCGCAGGCATCCGAACGACATCAGGCTATATGTCGGTCTCGGCGTGGCTATAAGTTTAATGGCGGTCGATGGCCGCGGCGACGCTGTGTCCGTCGGCCGGTCATAATGCAATAATGAGCAAAACAAAGACGGAACGACCTACGACAACACGATCTTCCATGTCCGTGCTGTCGTGTGGTGGGCGCCCTTCTGGAACTTGGCGTTCTTCCAGCTGCGTCCGTCTGTCCGTCTGTCTACATGACCGCTGCCGACATGCAATGGCTCCCGAGAGTGATCAGCGGACGATCTGTGCCGTGCACGATGCCGGCTGAACCACTGCAGAGAGTCTTGAGAGAATTGCTTTCCTGTACCGTGTGTGTGTCGTTTTCTTCAGACCACGACCAAAGGAAGAAAAATCGCCGTTCATACACACACGCACATGCACGCACGGTCAGCTGTCATTACTTTGACACCGATTGACCTCCAGAGTTCCTCTATTCATTACATTAACTTTATAGCCACGTTGTCATATGGCTAAGGATTGCTACTCCGTCTCGTCATAACGACAAACGTGAATTTAGCGCCCACGCATTCCATTTTCCTCCCTTTATTTATTCTAAAATATTATTTCACGAGTACAATCAGGCTAAGTGACACTGCTAAAATTTTCAAACAATAGGCGTGCTCAGTCTAACTCTACGCTTGCGATTCTTCATTATTGTGAATAACTTAAATTGTGTATAAACCGTATAATAAATACATAAATAAACCTCACTGTGTCAAAGCACTGAAAATTTAATAAAGTTTAATAAATAAAAGTAGTTCAAATATTATTTATTATTTTTGATATTAATAACAAATGACATAGCTAAAAGCGGTTAAGTTAAAATTTATTTGCAGTTTAATGCAGTGTCATGTGAAGTGCACTGACTACCGCTAAGTGCAAATTCCCATTGGTCTAACAATAGCTTAACGTTTTTACAGGTAACAGTTTTTCCCTTCACGTGAAATGCAAACATGCACCACAGACGGTTTTAAATACGTTCGTATATTCATCAAATTTACTTTTCGTAAAACATATTAATACGCACTTTATTTCTCCATCTGTAAGCGCTGAGAGACAATTTCACATGAGGAAAACAATATAATTAATATGAAAACAACGGGGGTAGAGTGCAGTTTTGTTTATCCCGCAAGCTAAAGTAAGAGTTTCGTGCCATTGCAAGTGCCTGCATCTATTTCCCGCTTTTAGCCGACATTTCATTTGCCACACATTCGATCGATGTCGTGCAAAATGATGACAACAGTATTTGCGTCACTGTTAGAAATGACAAGTGATGAAGTCAGTAGACGGTATGGCCGCAGACTAAAACTGCTGTGGAGAGTTTTTGTCGAAAACTAGCACCGCGGCAGCAGACCGCAAATTACCGGCGAGCGAGCTCCGCGTGGAAAGCGATTGACGTGTCGCTGACTCGCCGAGTCCCTGACATCGCAAGGTGTACCATCGATAAATACCCGACCAGCGACGGACGGACGGACGGATGGACGGACGTCAGACTGGCCGCGCGTCCACGCCGACTTTACACGGTGGTCGTACAACCTTTGATACGAATTCGGCGCGCCCATGTGTCCCGGCCCTGATAGCTCGACCGACCCCGGCCCGGCCGTGTCCCGGCGCTGCCGGGCGGGCTATAAATCAGCCGGCGACGACGGGCTGGACCATTGTCCGAGCGGCATACACGATGGTATCTGACGGGTGCAGATGCGCAGCGTGCCGCAGCCCGGTCGACGAAGATACGATTTGATTCAGTGCGTAACTGGGTCTGTCCAGCGCTCGCTGGCTCGTCGAGAGCATATTCATCAAGCTAGGACGCCGTCAAACGAATGACTCGGCCACAGCAGCAGCAGCAGCTGAGAAGGTAGCGATAGTCGCCATGAGTAGGACCAGAAAGAGAGCGGCTAGCTGCTTTACACTGCGTCACACGACGACTGCCGTCAAGTTCGCTTTGTTTTTGTCTTTTTGATACCCCCACAAAAACATCCCGTGACAACCGGAGGCTTCAGTCTAGAAACGGGACACTCATATTCGCCTGCCGTACTCTCCCGTGCTCGTAACAGCAGATCTGAGTTCATTACTTAATTGCGCCGCATTGCGTTCCAAATGCGTTACTATATTGAACAAATTTTATTATTTTAAACGGGACATTAGCGTGCAAGTTAGTAAGTCATATCATCCGAAGTCGGAAACAATATAGCAAAAGTGAAGACTTTTTTTTATTTGTCGTTCATTCATCAAATATTAACGTCTTGGTCATTACAGCCATGGCAGCATTCAATTTGATTACGGACACAATAAAATATTTATAGAAAGAATTACGGCTGCGCGAACTCACTGTGTCCATGAACTGCATGTGATATTGCGGAATTGCCGTCGCTCGCTTGCCTCATATTGCACATGCAGGAACACCCCCCCCCGGATACTTTAGTGATGCTGAAACCATCTCCCATATACCATTACTACTCATACTCATACTCACGTTTAATGTTATTGCAGCCAATGGCTGGATTAGGAGCACAGTGCATTACATTACATTACATTAAAACATCACAGACATGATAAAACATGACACAAGCCATACAACAACTTTTGGGGGATACGTTGTTACGCGACAACGGCGCCGTGTGTCATGAGGTGGGTTGTTTGACACGCAGCAGCGCAAACCACAACGTAGGCTACAGTTGACTATTACATTGTAGTGTAGTTACTGATCGATTGTTTGTATTGCAAGACAGCCTGCTGTTGCAGTCTCTTGGGAACGTCGTCATTCCACGTCAATCGTCTGTGTCTCTGTGACGTTGCAACGACGCACTTTTCTCCACGTGGTCGTCTTCTCGCCAGCGACTCGCCCGTGCACGGCGCACCCTTCAATGCACGTCGTGTACAGCCCAGACTCCACTACTTCGATTTACTGTGTATTCGATCATTGTAAGTCTTCCATTTGATATGGATCTGTGCCGTGCATTTTGTTGTGCATTTGCTATAAACTTCCAATTCGTTGTACATTTGTCGTACGTGAAAACGAAATAGAGCTCCATTTTGCCTAATCCATAACCCTACCTCAAACTCTATTCCAGCAGATCCGAACAGATTGAAGCGAGTGGAGATTGTTCGCAAATTAACAATCACTTAAGTCATCACTGGGGTTTTGATCATTTCTGAAACAAGTGTGCAAATCACTGATATATTGTTTGTTGTGGCACCATATGGACAGGTTGACTAAAAATGACGGACATGAAAATGACGCACCATCAAAATTGCAGGGCATGAAAATGCAGGATACGAAAACGCAGGACATAAAATTGCAAAACGTGAAAGTACCTCAGAAGTGGCAATTTTTAGGCGGTTGATTAGATTGAGTAGATTTAGATTTAGCAGTGGGTTCAATGTCATCTTTAAGAGGCTTATTTCCACGAATTCGGCGTATCGTTGTTTACGCTAAACGAAGCAACTTAAAGTCATCATTTCATTCGCCAAGAAATATAAAAACCAAAGCAGCAGTGGCAGGACAACAAGGTAGTACACTGTAACACTACACTGATAGTTGCCTTTAAAAAGCAGAGAAGCAATAAAATCTGCGACATAATTGTTATATAGCACAGGAACTGGGAAAAACCAATCATTTCAACAGCGTGTTTGAATAGGCTAGAGAAATCAACGGCATCGTAGTGATCGTACTGTATCGTACTGCATGGTCCTTAACCGATTTATTGTGTAGCTTCCGTTTATTTTGCACTGCATTATTTTTTATTTATGAGTGGTGGCGATACTTCGCTGAAGTTCTTTTATAATTTTGTCGTCGGTTTAACTGTTGCTCTACCTCGAAGCAACGACGGATCCGTTGCACTTCACAAGTCTGTCGTCGCCGTCGTCGTCGTGAAATTTCGTACTAATTCGTCGTTTCGCGCTCTCGTTCGCGGTAGGCCTACGTTTCTGTGCGGACTGACAACGCGTTGCGTTGTGCAGTGAAGAAGCACGGCACAACAGCTGGTGCTGACGCTGGCGCTGACGTCGTTCTGAGGCTTCCATCAGTTGGAGCACCTGTCCAGCAGCTGTCGCCGTCCGTCAGTCTGCCAGTGATTAGCTTGATGCGGCCTCGCCGCTCGCCCGCACAGGTCGACGCCGTGCTGCATGGCTAGCTGCTCTCTGTCTGTCTGTCTGTCCTCTAGTCGACTGCCTGAGTGGATAGAAGGTTTGTTCGTTTTGTGTGTGCCAGACTGTCTGTCGTAATGCGCCGCATTCGGTCGGCCTATGCTGCTGATATTCGCCAGACCAGACCAGACCAAGCCACACACACGCACAGACGTCGAGCACTCACGCAGATTCCGGACCACATTTTTGAGCTGCTGCAGCTGCTGCTGCGTATCGGCGTCAGTCTGGTCTTAATCTGCGAGTCCGTTACGCTTGGATCACGCCGCTGCAGACGCCATGCCTCCGGGGCTTCACTGAAAATGGAGTACCGGAAACGCGGGATCAAAACAAAAAGGGACTTATTGTAGTTGAATATTCGGACAGTAAAACTAGCATAATCTACTGTCTCATCTGACTTCCTGTTAGTGATCAATAGCAACCGTTTCCGAGATACGACGACCTATAGCTTAAAACTTTCCACTGAAAACTGTGGTCAAACCGCTGCAGATGCAAACATGGTTACTATAGACAGCCTATAGGACGTCGCCGACCCATACGACTTACCGTTCGGCCACAATGCATTTCGTCACCGATAGACATGCAGACAGACGACATACACACCGTGCCAATACGCGCCACAGTTATGCATAGCTGTGGTGCGTAAAACAGGCATCATTTTCTATGCGTCGTATGAACAGGTGTGATACTAATTTCTTTGCGTTAGTAATACTATGCAAAGAAATTGCACATGGCGACGATTCGAGGCGCAAAATAACTTCCGGAAGTCGTCGTCAGGTGATGTAATTACGTCGGTCGCAACACCCGGACATCAGCAACCATGAGAGTTGATCCGAGCGTTGTAAATCAGCGCAAGTAACGCCATCGTCATCGTCGACGACTTGTTACGAGTCGGCGTGTAACATATCGGCCACTCACGCGGTCAGTAGGCAACATAGGTCTGTCACCAGCTGCCGACATTTGTTGTTGCTGCCTTTCTGCAGCAGAAAACATCGAAGAAGCCATGAAGCGGTGTAAGTGTGGAAGCGTTATTAAGGAACCGGAGCAGATGTGCGAGAAAGCTCGTTCGATTAGGCGTCGGTCGGGCGGCGGCAGCTGCAGCTGCTGCTGTTCCTACGTACGTCAGTGCAGCTTCTGCGTCGGTTTTCATTTCGCGCCAGTGTCACATTAAAATGTCTCTGCCGTGAAATTCACCCGGGAAGAGATGATCACGGAATTGATATGTCTCCCCTTATTAAAATATCGCCGGCCCCATAAAGAGTCTTCCCATTATAGGATCGCTTCGCAGAAAAGTCTTCCCCGGCCGACAATTTATCGGTAAAAATCCGTTCCGCCCAGGCAGCCGCCGGGCGGGGCGGATTTTTGCCGGGGGAGACTTTTCTGGGGGGCGATCATATAATGAGACACCGGCGTCCAGCGCGTGCGTCGTCGCCGTGTAATCAGCTTCAAGTAACGCAGCACCTGTTGCGTTCTCGACGCGTTATCGATATATTCGCTCGACGAACGACACATCGCTGCCAAACGCACAGCACCTGCACTGCACTGCACTGCACGACCGTCAACCAACGATCGAACGCTACACACAGCAAAACCCAGTCGACAGAAACTCACACAGCATAAGGTGACGTAGCTCCGTAGCTCTGAGATGGGTTTTTATAAACAGCCATAAACGTTTTAACCTTTTAACCTTTGCGACAGACATTAGCTACATGTTTGGCTAAAATCTACAGCGGGTTGCGGTGGCTTCGCCCTAGACGCCACTAAAGAAACTTATTATGCCCCTAGCCTAACTAACTCAGCGGAAAATCTCTCGAAAAAAACGGAAAAGGGATAAGGGAAAAAGATGGAAGGGGAAAGAAAAAAATGAAGGTGCGAGGAAAATGGGGAAACGGGCTCCAATATTGATCAGGTGGGTTTGTGGAGTGCACTAGACAGACGCCCATGACGGTTACAACTTCTGCAGCTGTATCATTATATTGGCATATCCGTGAAGTGTGCCGAGTTATCACTGCCGTCGATACATCTGCCATGGAGACTGGCAGCAGTTCCACCGATGGGACATTGCAATGTCACACATTTTTGGTTTTCGAGCCATTGACGTGCAATACTTTTTACATTTTGATACATTAACATTATTGGCGACGTAACATAATTTCTATTTGGCGCGGAATTTATCTAAAGTGCACAGTCATCGAGATAAGTTTATCTCGATCATTGTGCACTTTATTGGCAAGCGAAAGACATAAATTTCTGCTCCAAGTAATAATAAAGGTGGATTATTACTTTAGGTTTTTCTTTGGCCAGTTGTGGCTATATCACTATTTTCTAGAATTGAAAACAAAAGTACGAATAGTTTGAAAATACGCCAGCTGTTTACAGTGTTTTATTATAGTTATACAAAAAAACTTTCGTAAAAAACTTTCGTATAAAGTTTGAGAATCATCACACACACAAAAACGATATTACCTTTCTAACACCCTTAATTCTCCATTTAACTGAAGAGTCTGGGAAATGTCGTAAACCCCGGCCAAAAACGGGTTTCGATGTATTTTGGGCTTGAAAACGCATTTAGTGATGAGATATTTGCTATTCTTGGACAATCTGTTAAACAACTGGATAAAATTTTAAAGATACATTAGTCGTTATTTAATGCGGCACAAAACGAGTTTAATGATACACAAGGTGTGTAATAATACACGCAAAAATAGCCTATGATAAATAACTGGATCATCAGAGGGATAAAAGTGACGAGTGGAACAGCTGTAGAGCTAACAGCTGCAGCAGACAAGCGACAAACCGAGTGCTGTCGAGACTGATGATGAATGATGTCCAACGAAGCCGGTCAGGCTGCTGAATGCTGTTAGTTCTTTTGTCTAACTGCTTTCAAGGCAAATTTGCGAAGTTGCAGTTATAAGATAGGAATTTCACAATTCACAATTTCAAAACAAACGTTCACAATTAAGTCTTTTGTGATTGGTGGTGTGGTCAACGCGATAAGACCGATCAACCCACGTTACAACGGGCCCGGTTAATACCTGGATTCATGTCCTCGGACTGCTTTAATTCGTGTCACGTGTACCGTGTACGAATACTGTCTATTACAACTAGATGAAAATATCCCTAAGATCATATTTGTTTCCAAGCACCATTTAGTGAATGAATATCATATAATGTTTAATCTGGCTGACTTGTGTTTGATATTCGGCTCTGCTTGTTGCCAAGGATCGAATCAATCACCACCTACTACAGAATAAAGATCAAGATTGAGCGACAGACTGAGACCGGTGGTTATAATTCGCGCGTTCACATCACACTACTGTAGGCTTAGTCGTTCAAGCTTCGAGTCAGAATGTGGCATCATTGTCATCGCTCCCAACTGTGTCCAGTTAGCGTTTCACTTGGCACCAGCTGACAGACGCCACCGCAACATGTACATATATGAACGACGGAAATGCACAAAATTCCTCCATCGCCGAATTCGCCGTTGCCGATGCCGACTAAACGGACTGTTCGGTTTCCAATTAGATGGAGCTAGGTCTGGCGCACGCAAAACGCGGCGACGGAAGCCAGTCGGTCGGTCGGCAAGCATCACGTGATCAGTGCCCGACTGCCTGTCAAGTTGCTGAGTGCCGTATCCCATCTGCGGCCTTGTGTGCTTGTGGGACCCGCCACGACTGGTGTTCGTTAAACCCGCCGCCTGCGTTGACGTCTGGAAGGGTCTGTTTTGTTTTTTCGGCGTCGTCGTTGCGAGTCCGTTTACGTTTACGTGCCCCAAACCACATGGACGCTTGCACCGCGCGCCCGCCGCAGACAGACAGACGCACAGCTGCTGCTGGTTTTCTCCGACTAACTGCTTGCATTGCACCCGCCCGGGTTCTCTGCGTACTACTAGCAAGCTAGTTACTGAAAATTCCCTGAACCGGCACTCACAATTCCTATCTTTGTGATACACGACGTCAATGTTGTGATGTTATCGTTACATTCTGCCCATTTCTTATCGTTTTCACTGCACGTATACTGCAATGTGCGTCATGTTTGCATTCTTGCTCCAGTATTACATTTTCACCAGTGAAACAAACACATACTTTCACTAGAAAATCAGTAAATCTGATATTTTTCAGGACACTTTAAAATCGCCAAAAACTGTATGCATTGATAGCTCAATATCTCTAACAATATTTATATTTACGGAAAATTCTATTAATGTATATAAATTACCTTTTTAGCATATGCATAGTCTCGTTCGCTTATTGGTAAACTTGCGAAATTGTCGCGGGCCGCATTGTAGAATGATTCTCAAAATCATATTACAACAGTGTCAAGCCGTAACTAACTCTACACAAAGCATTTGCAACAAAAACAATTTATTTTACATGCAACCAGGTCTTAGTTGTTAGAATATATTTGCATGCGCTAACAAAAATCAACTGAACCAGAGTTTTGCGCTCAACCGAACTCCTGTAATCGATCAGTTAATAATCGTAATCATGGCTTTACAATAATATATACTACTTTATTCGTCAAGACACTGACAGCGTAATAAACAAAAAAAACTACGAAAGGGCTACCAAAACTGCGAAGAGATTCCTGTTGTGAACTCAACGAAGCCATTATTTGTTTATTAAACATACGGCGAGTATGTGTTGCATTGCAAGACCAATGACAACGAGTTGACGAAGCGGCCCATGTCTAATGAATTCACACAGTCACACACACGGCCGGTATAGGCGCCAGGTCTTGTGTGACGTTGATGGACGCGCTCACGCAACGTCAACACTGTCTGTCAGTCTGGCCAGCAGCCGCAGCCGCAGCAGCAGCATCTGCGCTTGTCGTCCGATAACGTCAGTTTCTCATTAAATGACGTCGGCGTCACCCGCGCCCGCTCGCCAGACCGCCCGGCACACACGGATCCATCTGCACGTCTTCTGCCAGGCCGACGGGCGGGCGGGGCGGAGGGCCGCCGGAAAGCGACACCCTCCCTGCTGCCTGCCTGCGCCGGGCCTGAC
>Ga0209367_1003596_pt1 | contig 21121 bp, 20 predicted proteins | sample WorMetLIZISLAND2_FD_187412 | JGI IMG/M metagenome (GOLD analysis project Ga0209367, IMG submission 187412) | Marine gutless worms symbiont microbial communities from Max Planck institute for Marine Microbiology, Germany - Olavius geniculatus... ...
GGTGTGGGACAACCCTGCAGGAGTTAAGCCACGCTGCCCTAGATAGGCAGCGGTGGGCAGCGATAGTAAGAATGGCGTCAGACACCAACGGGCATTGAGCCCACGGTTGTCGATGATGATGATGATCGATGAGACTGAAAGAGATCCTTAACAGAGGCGGCGTCGTTATCGTCGAGGTACCCGAGACGTCGGCAGCGCCTCAGCACAGCATTCAGCCGCGCCCGGTCAGCAGCGGAGCACAAGCCTGACCAGGCTGGCGAGCAGTAGGTAAATCTGGAAATCACTGAGGTTTGTGCGACATCGTAAAGTGATTCGCGAGGTATTCCGTGCGCTCGCAAGACCCGCAACGCATAAAGTTGCCTGGAACACGTCGTGAGTAAGTGGCTGACATGGTCGACTGCCGTCATCCGGTCATTGACCACAACACCGAGAATGCTAAGACTTTTGACACGCTCAATTCCGCGGCACGGTGGCGGAAGTTGTGTGCCTCTCCCTCGCACTTTCCTCACACAGAACACAAGTTCTTTGCTCTTCGCACAATTCAGCGTAAAGTTGCTCGTGGCAGCCCATTCTTAGACATGCGTCAACTCAGACTCACATGTGTGCTCATTGACCTCCGGCACAACGAGATATATATCATCGGCATACTTTAGGATTCTGTTACTGTCATGCAGAGGTTGCAAGTCAGCAGTCATCACAATAAATGATGCCGGACCCAAGCCAGAGCCCTGCACGACGCTGGCGAGCATAGCTGCCAGTTGTGAGATGTCTCCGCCGTATCTCGTGCAATGCGACCGACCACTGTAGAAATCTTGCATCCAGTTATAAACCGCATCCGGAAGATTCATCTTAGACATCTTGCCAAATAGCTCGTTGTGACCAACCGTGTGAAACGCTTTTGAAAAGTCTAGGGCGATAACATGGACGTACTGGTTGGTACCGAGGAGCGACAAGACAGTGTGTATCAGCGAGACGAGTGCAGCAGTCGTCGGACGATGTCGGAACCTGTGTAATGGCGAAGTGTCTCAATTTTTGACGCGCTATAGCTATATGCTGTACGGCGTCTTTAGCATCGTTGTGGTCTGTGGTTGATTCATCCGTCCGTCGTTCGTCTGTCACAAATGTATGGTGGCTAAATGATGCGAGATATAGGGCCTAGATTGCTATTAATTATTAATAAAAAGTCGCATAATGGCTTTCAAATGACATAAAAGTCATTTACCTTGGATGACCTTGAAGGGTCATAACGCAGTATGGAATGCCAATCGTTCGGTATTGTGGCTAAACGGTAAGTGATATGGAACCGGCATGCGCACGCTGAAGTCAAAAAGGGGTACCCACTAAAAAGTCGTTAGTTAAACCGCTGTTGGCTCGTCGCCAGCGTGAAAACGGTTGCAGATAGACATAGACTGACTTGCTGCTTACCGAAACAAGAACTGCTGACGAGCTTTAAAAATTATCAACATTGATGACTTTAAACGACCGTTAACTCCCGAAATTAAAAGTTTCAGTATTTTTTGCGTTTTCAGGCTGCGGCGCACACTTTGAAAATGAATTGCGACAAAAATGGGTAGCCTATAGAGATAGGCCACGACAAATTGCGAACAAAAACTGTGAAGGCTGTCGCGCGTTTCATGAGCTTTGCGCAAATCACTTGCTTATGTTACACGTACGCTATTATTGGTCGTGTAATAAAACGACGTTGTCGTACTGCTGCGTCATTCAGATAAGTGTGAGGTGCATATAGCTAGACTAGAGCTAACAAGCATAGCATTTTACTGATATATGGGCCTACTACAGGCTGATAATAAAATTGATATAGACCTACATGCAGTCATGCAACTGACTGACACCGAAAACCTGTACCGGTACCGAACTTTAATGCTACATCGCATGCTACACGCGTAATTAAGCCTGCGCCACAGCCTCAAACAGATCATGTCGCAAGTTGCTACTGTTTATAATGTCGTCGGAAACATGATAATTTGGAGAATATATAGCTGGCGAAATTTTCAGGTCGTTTTGCCCCTTTGACGTTTCGCCCCCAGGACGTTTCGCTCCTAGCCTATATATAGATATAGACTTTTTGCCCTCAAGACGTTTGCCCCCCCCCACCTTCACGTCGTCTTCTTTGTCTGTTAGTCTTTGGCGTCCATCGTTTCTGCCGTCTTACCCGCCCATATCGCTTTCTTCGTCCTTCATCTTGCCCGTCGTCTTCGTCATCCGTCCTTTTTCGCCGTTGTCTGCAATTTTTAGTGGACAAAACGTTCTGGATCGAAACGTCAAAGAAGCGAAACGTCCGTAATTTTTGGTGAATGTGACATAACAAAATTTCGCAATTAAGCCGGTTTTCTGAACAACTTATCTGAAATCCCACTATGAAACACGATCTTTGATTTGAAAAAAACGTGCAAGCTAGGATTACCAAATTTTCACCGTCGGCTGCACGGAATTATTGTTATGCGATCCAGATAGAGAATTTGCTATTTGTATATTAACTTAGCGTGAACACTCAATTTTCAGCTAATATACTGAACCGGAACTGCTATAAGCTTTCGCGCGTCTCGTGAGCATTAGCTCAAATTTTTTGTAAACTTTTAATAGCGCACGATACGTAGGCCAAGGCTAGAATAACGAAAGACGATTACTGTTTAACAGTGGGGTTACGTCAGATGAACTCAAATTTGATGATGTTGCCCTTGAACAAAAATTTTGCGGACGAAAAGCTGAGACATTGCGCCAATTAATTAGTACGTATTACTGTTTACGTTTTAGTTTTCAGGTTGCTGATGAGCCATTAACATCGATAAAGCAAACTTGTAGCGTAAATTTTGGAAGTGGTGTGTGTTTTGCTAGGTAGGGTAATTACATAATAAAGGTGAGGTGTACAGCGTAATTTTATTTTTATGCGCTATAAATTTATTGTTGTAACAGTAAAAAAAATAGTTGAAATCGGTGTATATTTGCGGAAGCTGTCGCAAAATTAAAACAGGGGTCCCGTTTTTTGGAACACCCGGCATAGTGCTCATTCACGTGGCGCAGCACCTGACGTGCTATTCTTTGACGGTGCCGCTCCAAAAGCAGAGACGCCAAGTACGAGTTTGCTACTTAGGCCTACCTTTCGTGAACGCATACTAAAAATGAAGGGCAACAGCGCAAGACTGGAAATTGCAAAACAAAATCATTTTGCATACGTGTAAGCATTAGGCTGTATGAGATCTATCAAGAAGACATGCCACAGTTCCTATTAGTGATCAATAGTACATGTAACCGTAATCCATATCTCGCACCGTTTTGGGATTCGGCGAATTTAAAAAAAATTATCAAACGTAAAAAACATCAAAGAAACGACAAACGTAAGAATTTTGATTTTTTTTCTGTCTCTCTCTCTCTTAAATAACGCATTCGATAAGGTAACTTTCGATAAGTAACTTTTAAAAAGTTTTTTTGGACGAACATTCCAATTATTTTACCGCAATAAATAGATCTAACATATATATATAAATGCATACATTTAGAACACCTCATTAATAATGGAGTTTTGCAGATAGGCCAACAACGGGGCATCTCTGCAACAGTATCCGCCGAACTATTCAGGCCAAGACGACGACGAGTTAATGATACACCAGTCAGCCAGTGGCGTCCCACATCGTGCGTGTGTTAAAACGAAAGGCTGACACTTTGAACACAAATGGAGCCAGTAGTACGCAGTGTTTTTGCTTATTTATAACACAATAGTCTGTACATTTTAACGAATGTAATTAATTTTTGTCGATTTATTTGAAGGTTTATGAAAAATAGGGGTTTCGGCCCGAAGAGTACCTCGTACCTCACAGCTTTATGCCTTTATCTGACGCGTGTACCATTCTCCCAGTATTTCGGGAGGTTTCCACCGCATAAAACATTTTGATTTCATCGTGAATAATGAGAAGTCTAGCTTATAGCTGTTGAACAGCAGCGCATTATTATGCAGCTTATGCAGGTAGAATAGAGCGGGCGCAGTGATTGAACACATTTCATTGTATGCAAGCAATGTTTTACACGCTTCAGCGAAACTCCGCTAGACCCATAGATAGCGTCGGCCGTGCTCAGCGGGGCATCCTAATGCCACTGTACGCATGTGATTCACAAACATCGCATAGTAGCAGCAGTTCTGAATGACTTGCATCATGTAAATCGGCAAGTTCAGCTTACGTGAATATTTTTAACTGGACGCCATGCAAAGCCCGGTAGGTAATAACTATGACAATGTTTTTTCTGTTCTTTGGCTTGTCCCACTTTGGTCACTGTGCATTGCGTCGTATAACGACTAAATTAGTTTTTAGATTGACAAATATTTTTATCCCTTGAGAGCTCTTCTACTTTTTTTCTTATTTAGGATTACCTTAGTTGTAGTGTTTAATACGGGTAATAAAATCTCGTTTTCTCGCCAATATATTCTGTAAATATTTTGCATTTGCAATAAGCCCTTATAACAATAAGCCAAAAACGCAACGGAAACTTCTTGTCAAAGATGTTGGCGAAAAAAATGTTTAATTGCTTCAGGCAAAAATTATATATAAGCTATAAATGTACAAAACATCAGTTTATACACTTGTTAACGGCAACATTTAAAAACTTGCACATCGAAAACAGCAAAAATCACCAAAGGTGATATTGCCCGCATCACACTGACTGTGTGTCAATGTGCTGCTGAATAATATCACCTTTTGTGATTTTTGCAGTTTTCGTCAGTAAAATTCTAAAAAAATCTTTTCACTTAATATGCATCGGTTTGTTCTGCTACAAATGGTGCTATATATCAGTATATTTCATTCGATTAAAACGCTGTATTTGGTCATTGTAGCACGTCTTTAATTAGCCATCGCAATTCTGTCTGTCAGTCCGTCTGTCCGTCCGTCCGTTCGTCTATCTGTCACACGGGTGAATCAGTCAAAAACGGAGCAAACTAGGATAACTAAATTTTCACCGTCGGCTGCTCGGGAGACTCTAGTTTCAGGACCGTAAAGCTTTTCCATAAATTCGAAGGCGGTCATCCCGAACGAAGGCGCTAAATGAGAGAGGGGTAGAGAAAATTTGCGATTTCCAGCCGATACGGCGTAGGCAGAGCAAGACAGGTCACACCCTCTGGTGAGTACAAGTAAAACGTTTGTCGTCTGGCGCCCTATGGCGACTGATTTTGTTTTGCTGGGTTTTCAAACATGCACCGCTGTTGTTTGTGTTAGCTGGACTTTTTTGTTATAATAACTAAAATGTTGAACTGTTTCAGGTCTCACTTTAATATGAGCTAACGTCGGCGACAAAGATGCGAATACTAGAGCGACGATTGTTGTCGTTGTTGCTGCTGTTAGTGGTGTTTATTTGCAAAGTCTACGCTCAGACAGAAGACGACTGTCCGGCTGCTGACGCTGCGTGTCGTTGCCATGACGACAACAGCATCATCTGCGCGGATCTGGGACGACGGCAATTGATACCGACATTCAACCCATCATCCCGCGTATTTTCGTCGTTGTCATTTACAGGTGACGCGAGAGTACTGGAGATACAGTCACGAGCGTTTGCTGGACTTCGGCTTAGAACGCTTAATCTGTCGAGTGTGGGTCTTACCTTTGTGTCTCCAGACGCTTTTTCAGGAGTGGATGCATCGGTGCTAAATACACTCGTCTTAGGCAACAACGCTCTGCAGGTTCTTCCACAGAAGATATTTGCAGGGTTAACGTCACTCACGGAGTTAGATCTTCGAAACAACTACATCAGCCAGCTACGCGTCAATACATTTTCTGATCTCCGCTCAACTCTCAGAATCCTTCTTCTCTCTGACAACCGAATAACGACCACAGATCTTCCAGGCGGACTGTTGAGCGGACTAGGTCAATTACGAAGACTAGAGATCGAAGACAACTTGCTAACGAAGTGGACATCATCGATGCTGCCTGATTCAGCAAACGTAACTGAACTGTCACTCGCTGGGAATCGAATCACAACTTTTACCAGGGGCTCGTTCGACAATCTTCGACAACTCGTTAAGCTTCGACTAGATAAAAACGACATTATGATTTTAGAAAACGGAACGTTTCGAAATCTGGCATCACTTCGTGAACTCGATCTGTCGGAAAATCAACTGTCGTATTTAAATGAGGCAATGCTGAAAGGATTGGACAGTTTGGTCACACTGGATCTGTCCGTTAACCAGCTGAATGATCTGCCAGTCGGTACTCTGCGGCCGCTCATCGGGCTCCAGTCACTAGATCTTTCACACAACCTTCTCCGACGGCTTTCTAGCGGACTGTTTGCTAACAGAACGACGTTATTAACCGTGAACCTGTCCGGGAACAACATGACCATATCAAACGAAACGCTTCGAGGTTTGACGTCAGCAACCAAGTTGTTTCTTTCGGGGAACAGCATCTGTACGATTTCCAGCAACTTGTTTACCGGGCTTACAAAGCTGCGAGTGATCGATTTGTCTGACAGCAAAATTAGTAGACTCGAAGTCGGTCTATTGTCTTTCTCCCACTCACCGGAAAATATTGATATTTCGGGTAATAAACTGAGCGAAATTCCGCAGAATGTCTTTCGAAATGGCCCGTTTTTGACCACGATTGACTTATCACGAAATGCAATTCGACGGATAAACAAGCACACTTTTTACAATCTTCGACTCAACTACGTTGACCTATCACACAACGAGATAGAGTTTATCCATTCGCATGCGTTTTACTTTATTCCTGCCTTGACGACAATTCTTCTGAATCACAATCGTTTCGTTCAAGTTCCTTCAGGACTCTTTTATCACTATGGCGTACTTAACAATATGTATCTGGACTACAATTTCATTGAGACACTCCCGCCTAGGGCCTTTGAGCGACTAGATGTCGAAGATCTATCACTAGTCGGAAATAAAATACGGTCTGTAGATCAAAGGGCTTTTGAGGGTTTGTGGGGAAGCAAGTCGATTAATTTGGCTAAAAATCGTATCGCGTACATTCCAAACAACACGTTCAACCATCCTGTATTGTCTTCACTAACGCGCTTGTCGCTCAACCAAAATAGCCTCACGGAAGTGACTAGTAACACTTTTGCTGGCCTGAGTGGACTTGTATCCATGGATCTCTCTAATAATATGATTCATACAATTGCCGATCAAGCTTTTTCTGTGTTACCAAGACTAAGTGAATTGCAACTGGCTGGCAACCGTCTTGAGTCGATTGAGTACAGCTGGATGGGAGACATTGAAACTCTGCGAAGTTTAAACCTGAGCTCGAGTGGACTGAATGACCGATCGTTGCAGGCACTAAGTGGTCTTACTGGACTAACTGAGCTCTATCTTGACTCGAACAATCTCACCAGTTTAACATTACTACCAAAAATGTTTTCTCTTACCACACTTTCTGTGCGAAACAATAATCTTACAAATGTCGACTATAGCGGCTCAGTGTTAATTGAAGCACTAGATCTTGGCCACAATCGACTTCGTAGTAATACACTGGCATCCGGTTTAAGAAATTTTTACAACCTAACAAGTTTGAAACTGGATGGAAACAAATTTGAAGTAATTACTGATAATACGTTTTCGCCATTTGCCAGTAAATTGGAAGAACTTGATCTTTCTGGCAATAAGCTGAACTCGAGCTCTCTAGCAGCTGTTTCCGCTCTAACCAGCATCCGTATCCTCACTATGGATGACAATCATTTACAAGACATTTCATACCTTGCAGAAGCACCAATGACTAAAGTTCTTCGCTTACTTTCAGCGAGACGTAACCTGTTAAATTCAACTGTATTTTATGTTCTGTCAAACTTCACTAAACTAAGTAAACTGATTTTTGATAGCAATCGTATAGAGCTTATCCCAAATTACGTATTTCGCAACATGTACAATGTCAGAACACTGTCACTCAGAAGAAATATTCTACAAAATATAAACCAATACACTTTTTCTGGACTGCAACAAACTTGCCAACGTTTAGATTTATCAAGCAATAGACTATCGCAAATTGATGAACAAACATTTTCTTTGTTCAAAAATTTGGAGCATTTTGATGTCTCCGGAAACAACTTAGCATCCGTGACTCTTCCACCAATCATGAACAAACTTCAAGTTCTACATTGTGAGGACAACAGGCTTCGAATTTTTCCAGTCGGGTTACAGCGTTTTTCGAAAATTTCTACATTAAACGTTTCGCGCAATTCCATGATTACCTTACCATCACTGGCAATATTTGGAAACTCTAAAAACAGAGCAGTTGTAATAGACTTTCAGCAAAACAATTTGCTGAATTTTGGAAAGCTACATCTAATCGGTTCGTTTGGACACGTTGACTTTAGTTCGAACAATTTGAGTGATCTGCTGCCAACGATGATTTCGCGTGCGAAATACATCCACCAACTTGATCTCTCAAAAAATAAAATTAAAGTCATATCGCCAACAATATGGCAGACTGTTTACACTGTGAGCAAGTTAAATGTGTCAAAAAATGGAATAGTCTTATCGGTGTTAAGTGTGGCGACTGAAAACGAGCAGTGTGCAACAGTTGTGACAACACTGGATTTGAGCCATAATTCACTCACAGAGTTTCCTGGTGGTCAGATTGCTTCACTTTCGTCATCTCTATCTGTGCTGGATATTCGCAATAACAGATTCGAGAGTTTATCGCAAAGCGAGTTTGACAACATGACGAGTTTGACTCATCTATTTCTTGCTGAAAATCCGTGGAACTGTAACTGTTATTTATTGTGGATTCGCCAGCTGCCAAAAAATGTCTATATAGACAGTGCAGCGTGTCTTTTTCCTTACGATACTTACGGCCAATTAGTCATCTGTTACAAGCCGTCAACTGGTTGCAAAATAGACCAGCTGACAAACGACTCACGATGTGAAATTACAACATCAATTCCCATAACCAGTGCGACCATTACTAGTGCCGTTACTACATCGTCTACATCCAGCGTTCCATCAGTAAGAATAACTACGACTACTGTTCCACTAACTTCAACTACGCTATTTTTAATCAATGACTCCTCTGTCATCTCAAGTTCCACTCCTGGTCCTCCGTTCTTAAAATCCACAACGTCCGAATCAACTAAAACACCTGTGGCCAACGTTACGACGGCGGATGGCAGGACAACAGCAGCACATTCGACTTTAATTTCAACAACTTCATTTGTGACATCGTCATCTTCGAGTAGTTTTAGTTCCTTTCTAACGACGACGACAACAACAACAAAAGCAACAACCGGTACTTCTGTTTCTCCGACTTTATCAACAATCAGCATGACATCACGTGCCACAACAACAGCTACTGAGATCTTCGTTTCTAAACCGTCGTCAAGGGCTAACGTCAGTCACACGTCAACCAGTCCAATACGCTCAAGCACATCATTTCCACTTAATGTATCCTCCACAACCTCGCGTTCCACTCCTGGTCCGCCGTTCCTGAAAACGACAAAGCCCGTGTCAACAAAGGTAGCTGTGGTTAATGTAACAACTGCCGATGCTAAGACAGTAGCAGCAAATTCGACTTCAACTTTAACAGCTACACTTTTGACTACATCGTCTTTGCGTGTTTTTGCTCCCTCTGTGACAACAACAACTCCATCAATAACACCAACCGGTACTTCTGAACCATCATCAACGGCTGACGCTAGTCAGACGTCAACCAGTAAATTTTATGCAACCACAACTACTAGTCCAATACCCTCGAGCACATCATTTCCACTTAATGTCTTCTCTACGACTTCACGACCTACTCCTGGTCCGCCGTTTTTAAAAACCACAAAGCTCGTATCAACTAAAGAATCTGTGGTTAATGTTACAACTGCCGATGCCAAGACAACAGCAGCAAATTTGACTGCATCTTCCGCAACTACACATTTGACTTCGTCGCCATCGCGCGCTTTTACTCCTTCTGTGACAACAAAAGCGACAACAACACCACCAATAACACCAAGCGTTACTTCTGAACCTTCGTCAACGGCTAACGTCAGTCACAAGTTAACTACTGAATTCCACGCAACCACAGCTACTAGTCCAGTACCCTCAAGCACACCATTTCCACTTAATGTCTTCTCTACAACTTCACGTTCCACTCCTGGTCCGCCGTTTCTGAAAACGACAAAGCCCACATCAACTAAAGTATCTTTGGCTAATGTTACAATCGGCGATTCTAAGACAACAGCAGCAAATTCGACTTTAACTTCAGCAGCTACACTCTTGACTTCGTTGCCCTCGCGTGCTTTTACTCCTTCTGTGATAACAACAGCAACAACAACTCCACCAATAAAACCACTAGCTACTTCCGTTCCTCTGATTTCTTCATTTACAGTTAGCGCACCATTTGTTAGCGCATCCACTGTCGCCAACTTAACATTACCTTCCTTAACAACAGTTACCGAGATCGCGTCTGAACCTTTGTCAACAGTTAATGTTAGTCATGCATCAACTAGCGCGAGCTCCTCGTCACCGACTGCCACGTTTCCTACATCTGTAACATCTACTGGACTGTTTCCAGACAATATGACTATATTTAACAGTTTTGAAGTTGCTGGTACAATGTCGACGACCACTCCTGATACTTTAGTCACAGGAACAACACCGCGTCTGAATATCACCCCATCAGCTGCCAAAGTCGAGACACAAACTGCATCTTCTACGCCGTTATTTTTCAGTACAGTCAACGTCTCCTTGACACCATCTGATCTGCCTATCACTCCGCTTGAATACACCAGCGTAACTATTAGGCCTGTGATTACAACTTCATTATCAACGAGTGCTACACGCACAGATGCTACAGGCAGAGAGACGTTATCTGTGTCTCAGCCGCCGTCTGTAACAACGTCATTTACAGATCGCTCTTCACACGGTGAATCTGTAGAGCGTTCGACTGTTGATAACGTCACGTCTTTGTCATCTAAGTCCAGTACACTATTTCTAGATAGTTTGACTACGACTACTACTCTAGTACCTTCAAGCACAATATTTTTACCCAATATCTCTTCCACAACCTCGCGTTCCACGCCTGGTCCTCTGTTTCGGAGATCCACAACAACCCGATCAACTATAGTATCTGTGGCTAATTCTACAGCTGCCGATGGTATCATTTCTTTACTGACTGCTAATTTGACTTTATCATCAACCACTGGGCCTACACTACAGACTTCGTTGTCCTCGCCTGGTTTTAGTTCATCTGTGATAACAACAACAACTGGCAGCCCTGTTTTTTCGACAGTCAGCAAACCCGCTATGTATACCATGGCCAATATGACACCAGCTGCCTCAACAACAGCCAGTGAAAGCACTCACGAACTTTCTTCGACTACTGACATTAGTGAAGTATTACCAACTGGTTTTAATGTGTCAGTGGTACCAACTACTGCTGTCCCAGTACCTTTTACCACGTCATTCCCCATGAATGTTTCATCTACAACCGGTCATATTACTTCTCCTGCAAGTGCTAATGTGACTGCAACATCAAAATATTTTATTCCTTTGGCCACTTCAACAACTGTCAGTCAATCTGCTTCAACCACTTCGCCTACAACGCCCGGTCCTCCCTTTCTCCCATCCACGACGCTGTCAACAACGCCACTGTTTTTAAGAACGTTGTCCAAAGTCGATACCTCTCCCACTATTGCTAATGTTAGTGCAACATCAGCACCGATTTCCACTAGCGTGGAGTCAACATCTGTTTCTCAGTCACCATTATCTGATATATCTACGTCGTCTATAGTCAACGCAACACGTATTGAATCTGTGGAGCGTTCGACTGTTGCTAACATCACAGTGCCATCAATGACTGGTTTAAGTGGCAACATGTCAACGCCGTCCACATCTGGTTTGACATATTATTCGTCAACAAAAATGTCGGCGGCTAATGTGACAACTGCTAAACTTCTCACGCCTTTAGCGGATGATAATTCGACTTCAACGTTAGCAACTACTTTACTGGCTTCGTCAACGTCTCGCGGTCTTAGTTCTTTAGTAACAACAACCGGCACTCAGTCTTCCATTTTTCAAACACTTTTTTCTGCAGTCAGCGACCCATCTGATGCGTTTACCATTGCTAATATGACATCAACTGCACTACCGACAACAAGTGGTAACGTACATAAATATTCGTCAGTTACTAATGCCTCAACCACTGAATACAGTTCCTCACTGATACCAAATACGACTACCTCACCTGCAACCGTATTATTTCCACTTAACGTCTCATTCACGTATTCCATCAGCTCTTCTACAGGTCCAAATGCCACTTACGGAGTACTTCCTGGTGCAAGTATTTCGTCACCAACTACTACGTTTCCCACATCTTTAACATCTATTAGACTGACTTCGGGCAGTGTGAGTACATTTAGCAGTTCAGAAGTCGCTGGCATGAAGTCGACGTTTACGCCTGATAAGTCAGTTACACGAGCAACGCAACACTTGAATACCACAGCATCAACTGTTGACGTTAAAACACAAACTGCATCTTTTACACTATCATTTCCCACTACAGCCAACATTTCCGTGGCGTCATCTGGTCCGTCTATCATTTCTCCTGAAGACTCTAGTATAACTCCTAGCACTGAACCTGTAATTATGACTTCTTCACTGAACCAAACGTCTGCTGTACCAGCAACATCTGTAAAACCATTGTCTCCAAGCACGCTGTCGAAAGTGGGTACGCTTTCCACAGTCACTGGCGTCAGTGAAATATCACCAACGAGTACTAAAGCCGTGGAGACATCGTCTATTTACCAGTCACCGTCTTTATCTACGTCATCAATAGTCCACATGTCTCGCAGCAAATCTGTAGAGCCTTCGACTGTTGATAATAACGTGACATCTATATTGTCTAGTACATCATCGCCAAGTAATTTGAGTTCATTTAGTAGCTTTGTAGTTGCTGATGTAAATACCACAGCAGTTCCAGGTGCTTCAGCCACAAGGACAACGCAGCAGTTTAATACCACGGTAGCAGTAGCAGCTGACGAAACTGACATTGCATCTTTAACGCCGTTATTTTCCACTACAGCCAACACTTCTTCGGCGTCACCTGGTCTGCCTGTCATCATTCCCAAAGGTACTAGTTTAACCATTACCTCGAAACCTGCGATCACGACTTTGTCAACAAACCAAACACTCATTTTACCCGTAACAACTGTGCCTGTGTCTCCTGGAAAATTTTCAAAAGTGGACACACCTTTCGCAGTTGCTAATGTTAGTGCATCAACTAGTGCTACAAATACAGAGACGTCATCTATTTATCAGTCACCATCTTTATCCACGTCGTCTGCAGTCCGCGTGTCGCGCAGTGAATCTGTAGAGCTTTCGACGGTTGATAATAACGCGACATCTATATTGTCTAGTACATTATCGCCAAGTAATTTGAGTTCATTTAGTAGCTTTGTAGTCGCTGATGTAAATATTACAGCAGTTCCAGGTGGTTCAGTTACAAGGACAACGCAGCAGTTCAATACCACGGTAGCAGTAGCAGCTGACGAAACTGACACTAAAATTGCATCTTTAACGCCGTTATTTTCCACTACAGCCAACACTTCTTCGGCGTCACCTGGTCTGCCTGTCATCATTCCCAAAGGTACTAGTTTAACCATTACCTCGAAACCTGCGATCACGACTTTGTCAACAAACCAAACACTCATTTTACCCGTAACAACTGTGCCTGTGTCTCCTGGAAAATTTTCAAAAGTGGACACACCTTTCGCAGTTGCTAATGTTAGTGCATCAACTAGTGCTACAAATACAGAGACGTCATCTATTTATCAGTCACCATCTTTATCCACGTCGTCTGCAGTCCGCGTGTCGCGCAGTGAATCTGTAGAGCTTTCGACGGTTGATAATAACGCGACATCTATATTGTCTAGTACATTATCGCCAAGTAATTTGAGTTCATTTAGTAGCTTTGTAGTCGCTGATGTAAATATTACAGCAGTTCCAGGTGGTTCAGTTACAAGGACAACGCAGCAGTTCAATACCACGGTAGCAGTAGCAGCTGACGAAACTGACACTAAAATTGCATCTTTAACGCCGTTATTTTCCACTACAGCCAACACTTCTTCGGCGTCACCTGGTCTGCCTGTCATCATTCCCAAAGGTACTAGTTTAACTATTACTTCAAAGCCTGCGATTACGACTTTCTCAACAAACCAAACAGTCATTTTACCCGTAACAACAGTGCCTGTGTCTCCTGGAAAATTTTCGAAAGTGGACACACCTTTCGCAGTTGCTAATGTTAGTGCATCAACTAGTGCTACAAATACAGAGACCTCATTTATTTATCAATCACCATCTTTATCCACGTCGTCTACAGTACGTGTGTCACGCATTGAATCTGTAGAGCTGTCGACGGTTGATAATAACGCGACATCTATATTGTCTAGTACATTATCGCCAAGTAATTTGAGTCTATTTAGTGTTTTCGCAGATGCTAGTGCTTCAACCACAGGAACAACGCAGCATTTCAATACCACGGCAGCAGATGGCGAAATAGGCACAAAAATTGCATCTTCAACACCATTCTTTCCCACTACAGCCAATGCTTCCTCGGCAGCGTCTGGTCTGCCTATCGTTCTTCCTAAAGATACTGAGACAACTCCTAGCTTTACATCTGTGATTGCGACTTCATCATCAAACCAAACGTTTGCTTTGCCTGTAATAACAGCATCAGTGTTTTCAGATGCACTGTCTAAAGTGGACACTTCTTCTACAATTGCTAATTTGAGTTCATTCAGTAGTTCACCGGTTGCCGGTGTGATTACCACACCAGTGCCTGATGCCTTAGCCACGGGAAGAACGCAGCATTTTAATACCACGGTAGCAGCTGCCGCAACTGAGGCACAAACGGCATCTTCAACGCCGTCATTTGCCACTAAGCTTACTGTTAATACTTCCTCAGCATCACCTGGTCTGCCTATCATTCCCGTTGAAGATAGTAGCTCAACTCCTAGATCTGCACTAACCAGTACGACTTTGTCGTCAAACCAAAGTTTTAGTTCAACAGTAACAACTGCATCGTTATATCCAGGTGCATTCTCCAAAATAGACAACTCTTCCACAGCATTTACTGATATTAATCCACGATCATCAATAAGTTCTGCCAATGTACGGACATCATCTGTTTCTCAGTCACACTCATCATCTTCATCCACGTCTTCTAGACATACTCAATTTGTGAAACCTTGGACCGTTATCAATATTACACTACCACCTACGACGATCTCGGCAGATTCTTCGACAGTAGTATCTGTAGCTAATGTTACTGCTGGACATATCATTTCTTTATCGGCTGTTAATTATTCGACGTCATCTTTAGCAGCGATTGCTGTGTCTTCTTCATTTCCTTTCGCTCCCAATTTTTCTGTGCCGACCAGACATTCTTCGTCTACAGCATCTGCTACGGTGTTGGCTAATGCAACTTTTGATCTGACGACTGTTTGGTCATCTGCATCTTTGGCTAACGTCACTTCAATGCCAAGCTCGAAGCCGAAGCCAGATTTTACTATTTCGACAAAAAATACAACCCAATCTTCCATTTTCTCCGCGTCTTCATCCACGGTCAGCGTAACCTCTGCATCAGCTAAACCTGCTATTGTCAGTTCACGCTCGACGCCCGGTCCTCCGACCATGCGATCCACGCCGGGCTTCAATTACGTGAGCCCGGGTGCAAAGCCAGTCATTGACGACGGTGATCAGGAGTCGTCTGCACAGGGTCTCAGTCAGACGGACATCATTCTCATGGCTGTGTTGCTCGGTGCCGCGGCGCTTCTCTGTCTCGTGGCGATTATTGTAGGAATTGCTGTCTTTTGCGCCCGGTGAGGATTAAGGTGTTATTAAGGTGTTATAATTATTACACATAGCTTCAGCGTCAGTGCGTCAGACATGAAAATGGATGCATATGCCGATGAGCGCCTTTAAGGCGGGGTCACACTAGCGGTCCGTCCAGACGGCCGTCTGGATGGCTAATGTGACCCCTCCTTTAGAGCTTTCTTTCGCTCAGCTGGTTGTTGCATGCCTGCGGGTTCATATGCAGTCAGTATGTAAGGTGTGAGCTAGCACAAGTGAAAGGTCGTCAAAGTTTTTACGTTGACCCATGCACAAAACGCACTAACAAGAAAAATGTAGTTCATCGGCTCAGTACCGACATATTGTCTGGCCATCCGCCGGATCTTGGGCCTTTTAGTTGAAAGTCTGCACGACAATGACTCTTGTCTTAAGGAACGTTTAACGTTTACATCAATTTTGGCTTTTCTGCTCTTTTTATTTTTAAGTCAGGAGCCTGTATTGGGCGGACGAACGGACAAACAGACAGACATACGGGCAGGCAAGATACGTATTGCGGCTTATTAGGACGGCCGCAAAATAACAACAATTTGCTATGCATTTTTGTCTTATATTGACATTTTAAAATGTATACTATTCACCTTCTTATTCATGAAAATTTATTATGTTCAAGCTTTGCGACTTACTCGAACTTAAAATATGTTCATTTTTTTCGTCCGTTCGTCGAATTACTGTTAGTATAGGCCTATCGAACATATATACTGGCAAAGCTTTTGTTTTTTTATTCACTGACGAAACCACTTGATGTGACTAAAACAAAGATAATTATTGCGTGATACAGGGCATTTCGTAACATCTGTGTATCTTTCGTGTAAACACTTCAGTAATTTGTTTATTAACCATTTCGCAAATAATTGACTTTACGTAATAAATTTGTGATTCGTTTGCGTTAGTTGTTTGTAGGCCTAATGTATGTTTTAATTTTGGTAACGCGCTAGACTAACATATTCGGTGACGTTTTATGATGATGTTTTAACAGCTATTAGCTATAGTTAATAAAAAATAATCAGCAGACTGGTTTTAGGTTCCAATTCTCTTCAAAAACAAAAATTGTATCAACCGTTCAGTGCCCAGAATTAATTTCCTGTAATGTTTAAATCTACATGTAGTTTTCCTAAAATGTTTTACCCTTAATCAGATTTGTAACCGTAACCGCAATCATGACTTCAAATATTAAACAGTTTATTACTTTTTAAACTAAACCAAATTATTACAACTACGTAGCAACGACAGCACTAAAAGAGGGTACTTTGCACTCGATTACTTAAAAACAGTCTCAACACGAAAATCACAATATCTCAAAAATGTGCAATCATTTTTGTGCCAAATTTTGCTCATTCGTCTAGCAGACAACTGTTCAAAAAGTGTGTTTATGTGTGCTACATTCATTTCACGCCAAACCGCAATACTGTTCTTGCTTATCCTGAATATTAAATATTGATTTATACAGTGATACACAAAACCTTAGCGGTCGTCAGGTAAAACTAATTCCGCTTTGTTTCTCCGACTACGTCACGTCTGAAGACAAGGTGTTATGACTACAGGTATCACAGATAATACTGTAATACAGGTAATACACATATCAGGTAGGCCAAGATACTGCAAATTTAGATCAAAGACTGCATAATTAGGTTCCCTACGTATAGACTGTTCAGCGATTGTACGAGTACGTTTTCACGTTCAATTTTACCACAGCTCGTGTTTCCGCCGCTATTGTGTTTACCAGTCTTTACAACTTGTCCGTTTTTTTTTTTATCTTGTTAGGCTACAGTCCATCACACTGTATATAGATGGCGCCAAAACGGGACCATCCCGTTTCCTTGCACAAACATTTTCAACCATTTATGATGGAACATCGTGCATGGAAGTTGGTGAGAGTCTTCGTGAAAGCCCACAGTGAAGATTTTGTGATCCGAGCTTACACCGTTTTGATAAAATCACAGAGTAGTCTCGACAGACGGACGCACACACACACCTACACACAGACAGACGCCTCTACAATAGCTCTGACGCGCTAAGCAGTACGTGCTGTCGCGCATAAAAAATGTGATCTAGCGGTATGCCACACGTTTGCGTACGAAGAACAGACAGCGGTGTAGCGGAATGACTGTTGTGCATGCTGTGTGCTGTGGGCAAATAATAGTTCATCAGACTTGGGTTTTATTTGCAGCCCACTGAAGGCCACTAGCTGAGCATTTATACACTGTGAGGTATTAAAAAACACACCAATTTTTTACCTTTACTTGAAGCAAGGTTATCCAATTTTTATAATTTTTGGTACACATTTTTATGACAAAACTGGTTATTAAATGGGCATTTAGTTTCCCACCTCATCCAACATCTGCTTCTGCACTACCTGGTGAAAACAGAACAGACAAAATATTCATTAAAATCAACAAAAGACGTTATAAAATTTTATCTTTCCGGATATGTGGCTACCAACAGCCAATCGATTACAAGGTTTGACTGTTGTGCAGCAGCATGTCTATTAAATAGACCTAACATTCAGAAATATTAACGAATTCAAGAAACAATATTATTGGTGAAGTCTGGATTGGTCTGGAGCAGAACGTTATCGACACTCACCGAATGGAGAAAGTGTCTCCAAGCCAAGCCCATGCGCGTGGGCCAACATTTCAACCATTTTTGTAGGCAGTTAAAAATAGACAATTAGATAAACCATTAGCTAAAACGATAAAAATATCGACAAAATGTGTGTTTTGTGTGTTTTTGGATTAAGCACTAATACCAGTGGTTAAAAATGCAATATTTTGTTCGTTTTTCCCCAGGTAGTGCAGAAACAGACAATGGGTGAGATGAAAAACTAAACAGTTATTTGATGGCCAGTTGTATCAGGAATATTTGTACCAAAACTTATTAAAATTGGATCACTTTTCTTCAAGTTATGATGAAAATTTTTTGGTGTGTTTTTATGCCTCACAGTGTAGTGGCAGTGGCAGAAAGAGTTACGAGAATGGACGACATAAATGTGAATAGGAATAGCGCGCGTAGAGCTCGATGTGGTTAATTTTATGTGTGTCGTCCAAGGTTAACAGTTACAAGAGCTGAGTATAGGCCGATTGTCTCCTGAAATTTTATAACGCGTCTTATCGTTGTAGGGGCTTATGCTTATGCCAATCGTAGCTCCTCCACGCACGGTGCTATTGTTACGCCATTATCATGATACCACGGCTAATAAATAGTCTGTCCATTAGGCCTAACAGTGATCCACACAGATCGCTGAGAAGAGGATGTCTTATATTGACCATGTGAAACTGTTGCACAACTGTTGCACAGTCGTTGCGCCACGTACAGTTGTGTGAGAGTTACGCATGTAAACAAACAACAAGCCCAGCTGTCGCTAGAACAGTCAACCGTACTGGTTGTCAGTGACTATCAAGGTCATCCAAGGTCAATGATTTCCATCTAATCTGACACGGAGTATGCAACTTTCTGTTAGTGATCAATAGCAACCTAGGCTCTATCTTGCACCGTTTAGCCATAGCACATCCGTAACAGACAGACAGACATACGGACAGGCGGACGGACGACAACTATGACAGCAACTCGACCGTTACTAAAGTATGGTCGGCTAAAAACTAGACACTTACTAATACTAAGACGGTCGCACGCCGACTGACTTTAGTTGAGCCGCCGCAAAATTCTGTCGCCATACACAAATGCCGCAAACGCGAAATGCTAGTTGTTAGCAGGACTGCAAAATTGATTTGAAAGAAACCAGGTTTTTGAAGCCGAAAAAACTTTTTAAAACCCACAGGTTTTAATTTTAAGTTTTCCTTATTATCTGTCTAATTCAAATCGCGATTTTTTGGCCGACCGTTAGGTTGAGTCTTTGGCAGTGCACGATGTTTAGGGCATAGTCTGTCGTCTATGTGTCGTCGTCGTCTCTGTGGCTAAACGGTAGGTCCTACCAGAAAATTTATTACACGATTAAGTAGCCCAGTGTGACAGCTAATCACGCGCGAATTTTCAGCGATTCAGTGCAAGACGAAGCGACGAGTCACCGTATATCAGAAACGGTGAAAGAATTGATGTTACTATGGATCACTAATAGAAAGTTGCATAAACCTTTTTGAATGACACAAAAATCATTGTCCTTGGATGACCTTAAAGAGTTATTACGCACTCTGCTATGCCAATCGTGCGGTATTGTGACTAAACGGTACGTCGTAGGAGTAGACGTTGGACAGGGCGATGGGTTCTTTAGGCTGTCAATTGTGACGAACTCTAAACCTCCCAAAGCTAAAAATCTACAAAAAAAAATTAAAATCTTTTAAAACTTAAAACTTAACAACGTTGTCCAAAAACACCGCTTTGCAACAAAACTTAATAGAGCTATACTCATTCAAGTCACTTCTTGCATAGACCTATGCATTGCAAAGATAGGGCCTATAGCATATTTTATAGGGTCTATTGTTCTTATTATGCAGGCTAGTGGTGCACCTTTCAGCTAGCACACACTAGACGTAGCCTAATTAATGAATTTATTTGGGGTTAATCAAAACTCGAAAGCAAATTAAATGGAGTCGACCGTAGGCCTAATGCAGGTTCCCAAGAACTTCAGTTCGACTGTTGCTTTTATGTCGACCTTTCACAGAGTGGATAAAAAAACTTCTCGAATCTCGAATTTCACAAAAAAAACTCATAAATTTTATGTGTAAAAATTTTCATGCACAACTAAATAACTAAAAAGTGATAGCCTATATTAATGACAGTTCATTTGCCATTGACAGGCTTCAATAGTTTTGACACCGGCGTTCGTCGGCAGTCGCCGTTGGCACTCAGCACGCCACTCATATCAGCAGTCGGCACTCGACAGTCGTAGACCCGTAAGCGACTCACCAACCGTTTTCTCGCTCGCTCGTAAATAAATCTCGCTCGCTCAGCTCGCTCAGCGAGCTTGACTTTGTCTTAGCCGCTACGTATTGGCATGGAGCCCACGGCTTGCTCATATAGGCTCATTATACAGGCTTACTCGTGTATTTTTTAAAACTTTATTTAGTTATTCTCTGTACAGTTTGATCGGCGTCGTTTTGCGTCGTTTTATTACTTACAAATGAATAGAAATAAAAAGAAATTAATAACAGTAAGTGTTGTTAGTTTCTAGTCCAAACCCATCGGATCGGCTATATTGAGATTTGAGATTGCTTCTCAGACTTCTTCGCTTTTAATACTAAAACTGTTTTATGGCAAACTATTATTAACAGGTAGTCCAATTTAAGCGTCACATCAGCCGTCAACGACAAGTTACTTTAG
>Ga0209367_1003598_pt1 | contig 21112 bp, 18 predicted proteins | sample WorMetLIZISLAND2_FD_187412 | JGI IMG/M metagenome (GOLD analysis project Ga0209367, IMG submission 187412) | Marine gutless worms symbiont microbial communities from Max Planck institute for Marine Microbiology, Germany - Olavius geniculatus... ...
ACTTAATTTTTATTTTTTATCCCAAAATCTCAAATACCTGCCTCCTGGGACTTCCACCCTTTGGAAATTTTTGGAAATCGGCTTTACCCCCCTCGACTTCGAACACGCTGAGTGTGAGATTTGTAATGCCTGGCTCTTGATGATTGAACATACATGTAATTATTGTTTGCATATTTTAGGGGGATCCTATGATGTTCTAAATTATATAATGTGTGTATTTACTATTGTATTGCGTTACGAAGGCTCATCTATCTGTTTCCTCTCTTCTTGCCTCGCAATCTTCACACTAGCTCTACTGATTTTTCCAGTCAACTCTACTACTCGGCGACTAATCTCATTCCTTCTAGGTGCTCTGCTACTTTACTGCTGTAATTGTACTTGTGGGTTATTATGAAGTTATCTGTATACTGTAATATATTAGTTTTAGTCTTTCATTATTAGTATTTGATTGAATTTAACTTATTCTTATTTTTACTCTAGCTCTGGGACGTGCTGGGTCTTATCAGCTTTTTGCTAGCTCGTCCCAGAATAATTATAATTTTAAAATGAGAACAGAGGCAATGTGAAAACGTTCAGTGATATTCAATTTGTCACATTACACTTCTTCATCACAAAATACATTCAAGATTTTTAGCATATACGTGTTCGACTTAACCTTAACACTAAAAGAGCTATTGCGACTATACCAACGCAACAAGCTCGCTATCTACAGCAGCAGCAGCTCTTTTATACTGCAATGCTCGGCGACTAAGTCTATTTCTATTTATTTTCGGGTGTGGCTTCCAGGCATCTGAGAATTCCTGAGATATTTGCCTGCTGCACAATTATGAGCCAGAAGATCAGATGTACTGAATCTCATTAAACATTTTTATTTATATACATAAGCGTTATCTGCGGTCAAACAAAGCTTGTTCAGTATGACGTCTGCTGTGGCAAGTTGGACAGAGGTTACATTAATGTTAGTTTACATGGCATGTCACAAATAATTACACTGCTCGGGTGTTACATTGATCTATGTCACTTGCAAATCTGCCATCGGCATTCAGCAGTCTCTGGTTGAAGTATTTTCTTGGCGTACTTTTTTTCTCTCTCTCCTCAGACAGACCTCCTCGGCCAAAGGGATATTTTGCAGGATTTGCTAGCTCTTCAAACTTCTTTTCTGTCAGGAACGGGCAAGGTTTCTGATGCTCCCCTGGTGCCAAAGAGAATGTGCTGTCTTGATCAGCGACTTGCTCTGGTTGCAGCAGAGTGTCGTATGGTATGCCGCACAGCTTGCTTGTGTGTTCAAAGGGAATTCGGTCTTCTTTATTTTCCAGAGCTTGTCTCTTCATTCTCTCTTCAGCTGCCTGTCTTGTTTCACTGACAGCATTGTCTAGTGCCACATAGTGTTCCTGGCCCATCAACCCAATTGTTATGGTGCTGTCACTTCTGCGTTGTCGCGGATGAACGTTGTGTGGCCATTCTGGAGTTATTGTGTTCAGGACCTCAATGTTCAGGTTCATCATCTGCAACTCCTTGAACTGCAAGGTTGTCCGACCAGGCGCCATTTTTCAAGCCGTCAATGTACACGTCATACTGTCTTTTCTGCAACTGACTGACGATAAGCTTTTGCCGTATATGAGGTCCAGTGATGGTCTAGAACTGAGAGAATGTGACACGGTATGAAAAAAGCAGTCACCATCCCCAGGGACATCCTTGATCTTCAAGCTCCGCCTTTTTGCCAAATGAGCCAGGATGCGTTGGTTGTTTCCAGTGGGCAGAGGAGACGGAGGAGCTGGTACTGCAACTGCATTAACCTCCATGTCTTCCTCAAAGGCTTTGGAACTTGCTTCCCACAACTCTGGATCGTCATCTTCCCACTTGTTTTTAAACATATTTACAAAGCTACGTGTATGTGTTTTATATAAAATATGGCCATATATATATTTTGTTCCGGCTATTCGGTGATCTGATTCTAAGATAACATACAAAACAAATTCTGTACCTGGTTGAAAAATAACAACCAATATTAAACATTATGAATCATATACGAGATGCAGAATACATTCTGGATTTGAATAGAACTTGATCACAACAATTGACATGCCTTATAACATAACAAAAGAAGTACCATACTGAATATATATATGTTCTCCCAGTCCTCACATATCTGGACGTCCTTGTAGAGAGGATTGTTCTCTTTTTGCCAAGCAAGTGCCTCCATTACTCTTTTAGGCTGAATGTACTCATGCGTGTAGTGGCCTCTGTAGCTCAGCTTCCTCTCAAGTTTTAGAGCCACCACTTCTGCAGTATCAGGAAGCCGTGGCGGCAAGGACACGACTGGTTGCAGCTTGGAGGGCACATTTACTGAGCTTCCGTGGATGGCTTTTTGTCCTCCTTTTGGTAGACCCACAAGCTTCATGAATTGTATCCTCTGGCTGATCAGTCTCAGCTCTAGCGGCCTCAAATCAGCTAATGCTGGTGGTATGTCATGTGCCAAATCATTGACCTATGACTGGGTGGGTACTTTTTTGCATTTCATTGATCCGTGGCATGTGTTGCAGACTCCATACTTGTTGTGGGTCACAAGCTGATTGGCTGATTTGATGATTTTTTCAATGGCTTGGTTACTGATGTGAACGCTGGTAAATCCTTCTGGCCATCTGCAGACAGATGTCGGTGTGCAGTTTCATTGTGTATCGTTCCAACATGTGCTTGGAATAGTTTGTCTGGTTATTCCTTACGTGTCTGCTGCGCTTGGTATTGCTGGAGCTCCGTTGTTGCTGGCCACAGCATCAAAATGTTTTGGCTTACTGACGAGACAAATGTAACCCGTTCCGGCATTCTCGTTGAAGACAGACCATTTTTTTTTATCCGGGCAGGAATAAACGAATATGGCGATGTCATACAAGAGGGAAATTACTGCCAAATGGCCATTTTCAGCCTATGCATCCTGAATTGCGGTCGAACCACTAGTTACTTGTAAAATGCAGTGGCCCATCATCGTGTTGTATTCCAACAACGACGAGTTTGTTCAGCCTCCGTAAGTGGTACGCAGACGAAACAACTCTGGTACATTGTCGAATATTTGTAGGCAGTCGTGAATAATGGACACATAAGAGGATGTGGTGCCAGTGATGCATTGCGCCAGGGCGTAATAGCCACAGAAGCCGTTGCTGGACATGCGACTGACTGTGTATACGTTGCCGAAGCAGTCTTCCAGTTGCTTGTTTCTTCCTATAAATTGTACACAAATGGAAAACATCAGGCTTTTACGAGGTAGATAATCCCAAAGGGAAATGCAGTGTTTTGGCCAAAAAAAATAGTGATGATAAAAATCTTGAAATAAAAAGAGCGAAGCATGGCAGAGGGGGTATAAAATGTCACACACGCACAGGTTGGCGTATATTCGGGTAACTAACGGATAATGTAACAGTAATGCGTTTTTGTCAGTAATAGATTTTTTCAAAGTATCACACATATGTATTTCCACGATAAGTTAAGCTTATTCGTAATGACATTAGTAACGTCACGTTTTACTAACAAAGAAAACATTGTTGTGCCAGTCATTCACGTTTAACAAAAAATAAAAAAAGATGACAGATTTTTGAAATTTTTTTGTTTTTCCCAATTTAAAAAAGCGAGCAAATTTGCAGTTTCCATTGAACATCCAAAAATCAAAAGTGTTTCAGCTTCAGCGGGGCTTTGCTCTCCGGGGGCTTTGCCGCCTGACCCACTATGGGCTGTACCCCTGTATCCGGCTGAGGGCTCCGCCCCTAGACCTCTATTATAGGCTCGCGCTACCATGCTTGCCATTGGACAAGGGGCTGTGCCCCCACAGATATTGAGGGATATAGAACCATTACTGCCTGATTGGCTTCCAGGATTCTTCCATTCCTGGTTTATTCGTCGCCTGATCTTGGGTGATTCACTCCTATTGAATAATAGGAATTGCTTTAGTGTAAGTTAACATTGCTTTTCAGTTTATACCCCCTAATAAATTTAGTACAGTTTGTAGAAATCATGATTAAAAGATAAAGACTACAATGTAGACACACCGCAATAAAATGTTCTGATGATAATGTGCATTCAGCAAATAAGGTAGCATAGAAGCGCAGTAATGTAAAAGCAAAACAATTCCATTAGCTGCAAAGCACAATACGGGTCTAGCCCCAATTCTGGTCGTCATTACGGCTGTTAGGCTGACGGCACTGCTCTCGCAACTGTTGTTTGATCATCTGTAACAGCATTAATATGAATTTGCGAAATATAACTATTATGTTCTGAAAAGTTATGTATGTAGTGTATGTGAAAATTGTATGTATTTTAATCCACAAATGAAAAAAAATGTGAGAGGAAAAAATAATAAAACGTTATGAAGTATGAAGAAATGTACTATAAAATAATATAATTATTTTCCAATGAATAGTGAGTCTGTGCAAGGTGCTAACCGAAACTCCGTGTACGATTACCTATTAGTAATTAATATTTTATATTTACCTTGGCTGTATGTGGCACTGTATCAAAGGTGCAGCATGTTAGTGTCTGTCCAATGCAATTCCTTCACGGTCACAGGACTAACTGATGTACGACTTAGCTTAATGTTCTGTGACAGTCTCTCAGCTAGGCGGTCTTTATGGCGAATCAGGAAACTTCGGGCCCATTCTGCTCCAGGTAAGTTATTGCGAAACTGCTTTACCCAAAGACCACGTCGATCAAGATAACCTTTACAAAGTATACGGAGATCAGAGGGTCAAAGGAAATCCCCAATTTGCGCATATCTGCAGTCTTTCCACCATTGTACATTCCACACTGCCTGAAAGGATAGTCTGTTCTCCTTGCTTACTCTGGTGTTTTCGCAGCAGATAATCAGACAAGGTGGACCGCTTCACACCAAACTTCTCAGAAGCCTTGCGGATTGAATACCCCTTTGAAACAGCTGTGGCGGCTTTTTTCAATCGTTCAGGGTCACATGTGTTCATAGCCCGACCACCAATCTTTCGCTTGTAGTTTCTTGGCATTGTTCTACAAGACAATCACACAGACATATCTGCATATATCCCAGCTATTGTGGCATCAACAGGAACGGGGGAGTCTGTGGGAAACAATGTGGGCCAGAGTCAGCCATAATAGTTCACAACTCTTTGTGTTAAGAGTGTCCGAATTCGCCCCATGGTCACAGTGTGTCCGAATTCACCCTACTGCTGGCGTGCTCCACTTTTGCCAATTGTGTTTCAACACACTATGCATGTAATCGAAATCTCAATATATCTCTCTACCATGTAACAAAGCTACTAGTAAGTGATTATAAATTATGCTGAACGCCAGCTGAATAGCACAACTACAAATTACTTTTTTAGACACACATTTAGAACACTGCAAAGAATATTTAACTATGCAAATTATGACGTCATCGGGTTAAACGCCGATGCGAAAAGTAAGTAAAGCAGGTCCTAGTATATGATTGTGTTAAACAACTATATATATATATTAGTACAGCATTTTGGTGCCAAAAATATTCACTTTGACTTTTATTCACGTTTTGTCCTAATTCACCTCGCTGTCCGAATTCACCCCGTTTGACGGTATACACCAAGCTGAATATATACAATGGGTGACGTGACTTTTGACTTGACGTTCGCTGACACTTTCGCTGAGTCTAAACTTCGGTCTAAGTACCTACTTAAGTCAAAAAGTGAAGTGATTTCGCTGAGCTGTTATCCACTTTGACTTCTGACTTTGGCTCAGCGAAAACATAACGGTGAGTGGTGACTATTTACAGTCCTATACGTATGGATAGTTTAGTAAATCAAAGCAGTCTGGTACCAAAAATAAATGCCAAAATTGCCTTGAACCGGACCTGTGACCCGACCCGACTCGGCTTTATAAAATTGCATTGTGTTATGCTGTTGTATGGTTGCAAAAGCAATATTAAACTACTGTAGCAGTTTATCATTACTCTCCAAATCTCTTAACATGCCAAACAAATCAGCATAATTCACATTCGGCGCATTCAACTTGTCCTCAACCGCACTCTAGTTGTCGACGCAATACACAAACTAAGTAGTCAAAGTTCACAAAAATCCCAGGCCTATAAATGTCGATCACATGTCCTGTAAGAAATAATCGCGGTGTCGTGTGTTGGAGAAGTAAGCGGAGCAGATAGTTGCAATTTGCCAACAGACAATGCAAATTTCGGCTGTAAACAAACCTCCAAGAAAGGTCCTCAAAATTTCAATTTTGCCTTGAAATTTGTCCCAAAATGTTCGACAATTTTGCCGGCCACTACGCCACTTAGAAATGGAGTAGGCCTACAAAAGGTTCATTGTAAGTCAATTTTAGTTCAAAGTTTAATCAATGCGAACATAATCGATTTCTTGCAAGTCGATTAGTCATGAGAGTAGCCGACAGATGGACACATGTCAGAGTCACACGAGACCTAAGCGTATGCCAGAGCGCACCAGCTCTAAGGCCTCAACTTTCTCAGCTGACAAACGCGAATGCATTTCCGTCACCCGGGCAACCTACGGATGAAAAGTCGCGCTCGGACTGTGCCGAGCTAGCAAGATGCACACAGAAAACGCCTGGCGGTCAAGACCATAATTGGAAGCTGCTCTGCCTTCTGCCTCCAGAACTCCAGAGGGCCAACAGCAGGGACCAGCATACTCTTGTAATCCGCCAACTCCGTGGCACTTGAGGCGTGTAAGGCTCCCGTGGATGGAGCTGAGTAGTTGCAGACGTCTGCGAAAGGATCAAGCTTCGCCTACTTCCGGTCCAGGCTGCTGGCCGTGTCACTAGACGCTGACATGCTCGACGTCGACGTGCTCGCCTGCCTGTTATAAACACAACAGGTTGCTCATGCTTTCATTGTACTTGTGTGAGTGCGGCCGTTTCACACATCATAGCTTACGATGGACGTCATAAATATGATGGCCGGTGCAGTACGCCGGCGTGCAAAGTCTACGGACAGCTGCCTCCCCCCATGGTTTAACAATTCTTAGTAACGTACCGCAGAAACCAACAGATTAATTGGCGCAGTGAATACATTCCAATTCCTTCACTGTAAAAGGTTATAAACATAATTTTTGGTTTTAAACCAATGAAACGAAATATGCTGAGTTACAGGATTTATTGCACCAGCCTTATATAAATAATCAAAACATGCATTGAATGTGGATAGTACATCTGTTGTCGCTGGTAGTGGTTGTCAGCGCATTCAACTTGTCCTCAACCACACTCATCTCATCTAGAATCCACTTGTCGAGGTCGTTCATCAGCTCACGCTTGAACTTGGAGTCGTCGCATGTCGTTTGTGGCACGAAGTTCAAGCTCTTGAACGTTGGGTCGAGGAAACACGCGATCCAGTGGATGGCCTTGACGGACGTCCAGTACTTGTCGTCGATTTGTTTGCTAAGCTTTGCTTGAAACAAAGTAATGGACCGGCATTCTCGCAGTATGGCCTGTAGTTTACGCTGCAGCAGATAATACGAAGGAGCAACCAGCTGTAATGTCGGTTCACAATTCTTTTCGAGAGCCTCAAAAACTTCTTTCATGGACTTCGTCAAATCTATTATCTCCTTGTTTAGAATTCGGTTCACGCTAGCTTTCCTGTACAAAACACATAAAATAGTCTTAAGTACAAAGCTATCAATGATGGACCTGACCACGTAAAAATATAATCAGTTTGAAGACGCTTTCTGTTGGCACATCTACTTGGGTGGCATGCACACCTGTATAAAATTCAGCATAATAACACACATAAACAGCAGTAAATGCAGCAGCAGTAAAATCATCGCACCAATGATGAGACAGAAACCAAGAGAAAGAAAAAAACTCCTCCTGATCAAGTAGTGACACAAACTGCCTTAGGTAGTGCAGGCAGTTCACCTGATTCGTCGGGTCATCTGCCTCACTCATGATTATAGATGCCACACCATTTGGCGTTGGCAGTTGTGTCTGAAATAAGTGGCTGATGCCGGGGACAGTTAGCAGCGACCAAAATACATCCTTATATACGTCATAAATCCTTTTTGACGTCAACTGCACAAAAGGCATTGGTCTGTCAACAAGAACAGTGGTGGCCGCCGTAAGGAACATGTCACGAATGTTGTCGTGGTTTGGCTGACACAACACCCAAGGGTGCCCACCATCGCCGTCAGCCCGTCTCTCTCACTGCCAGTCAGAGAGCTGAAGTCGGCCCACACTTTGTCAAACAGCTGGCGGTCCGGACTGTTGAGGAATAGTCTACAACAACACCAATTGCAACACAAAACAGCTCAGCTACGACATAGTACACAGCATGCAGGGTGAACACTCTCCAGACATTATGAATTTCATTGATTTAAATGGATTTAAATCATGATTTAATTGAGCAATGCAAATCACGAATGAAACGATCGGAATCGAAAATAAACTACACACTTTTAAGTAAATTTAATTTCTGTTGCCATTTTCCAATCTATTATTTGTATTCAGTGCAATGTAATGCTTGCTAACAAATAAAGGTAACCATAATGGCTATCAAAGATAGCAATAAATGGTGTCAAAATCTAAAAAAAATATTTAAAAAAAACAGAAAAAGTGATTTAAATCTAAGAAATGTGATTTAAATTTTTAAAAATCAATGTTTTTATTTCCTATTTAAAAATAACGATTTTTATCAACCCTGATAAGTAAGTAACTTTCAGTAATAATTAGTATTTTTGGATCAACCAATACAGTGCTCAATTGACTGAAATTTGCACCTGATACTGAGGTACAGTCAGCCATTTATCAACCGTTAAGACATCAGACATTCCACATGCTTGTTGACATATGGGATAAAAAGTTAAATAAATATTAAAGACGTGTTAAGAGGTGTTGAAAATAAATGTTTCTTGTGACATATGTCATATGAAGGTGCTTATTGAACTCATTTATTTTAGCATAACATGAAGACAACATGATCATAAATAAAATTCACAGCTGGCACTTATAAATAGCCAGGTGTGACACGATATCCCACGAGGTCACGGTGCCTCAGCCCCTTGGGTAGACTACGGAAAGATGTATGTAGGGCTCGAAATAAGTGATGCAAGTTGCCAATTCTTGTCACATGCCCGAAGAAATGGAACCATCTTGCTTGGATGAGGGCAGCAGCTGCTTTGTTAATTTGCAGCATTTTTTGATTTACAATGACTTTCATGTTCCACAAGCTACTGTGACACTATAAGCTTTCTTACTTAATTCTATGGTGCAACATTGTCACTTGCTGTTAAAACAACTGAAACACTTTTGCATTCATAAACAATGACTGGAGTTGAGTTTGAGACCTATAGTCAACAGAAAAAAATCTGATATAGCTGAAAAAGTGAAGCTATGTGGGATTGCAGGCTAGATTCAGTTGGCTGTAAAAAGGATCAGCTTACTTGTATATGATCAAAACTGGTTTTCAAGTAAAACTTAGAAATCTACAAGTCAACAGACTAATCACAGAAAGACATCGCTTTCCTGTAATGTGATGAACTGATAGCCGAGAGGGCTCTTTGCACAACGTCAGCTAATTTAGTAGACATGATGACGTAGAACATTGTCGTACACGCAATATATTTAATTGTAAATACGCGCCAAGTCCTGCTTGTTTACGTGGTTGTCATGACTCATGGGCATAGAATATTTAAGAAAATTATTCTATCTATGGCAGGCGAATGGGAAATAAACTTTTATTTAGAATTAGTGATATTGCTAATTCGAATTAGCGATATCACTATTTCTGAATAAAAGTTGATTTTGCCTGCGATACCTGGCACCCTTGGGCCCACCAGTGCGCCACCTTTCTCAAAGGTGCTCAGCTTTTCAGCTTTATACACTGTGTAAGGAGGAAGAATGTCTCCCTCACTGTTACCACAAAAATGACTGATGTGGAGGTCTTTGAGAAATTTATTACTCTTTCTGGATACTTCAGCCCCATGCGATGGATAGCCTTCTTTCTTCCTGGGTCGTCGCTGAAGTTGGTTTCGTCATAATTCCACACATTTGAAGCGGGAATGTTCTTCATGCTGTCAGTCTTTGACAATTTCTGGACTTATTTCTGCCCGGGATATCTTAATATTCTGTGTTTGTTTGTTGCTGATGTCTGACTTATGACATTTCAAAAATCTAGCAGCCCAAGCATATTGTTTCTGAATTTAGCACCAGATTTATCTAGAATTGATTTCACCAGCATTCAAAGATCATACTGGTCCGGAGGACATCGCCAAACTGATAGTGCTTTCAAAGTGGACACAAGTCTTTCCTCCTCATCTGATGTTAGTGTCGTTTGTCCACCAACAGCACCACCACTCTTGTGATGAACTTTTTTGTACAGCGTTCCCAGAGGTATGCCAAAGTCCTTGGCCGCACTTCTTATGCTGTTTCCATTGTTCACATGTGCAACTGCTTGTGCCAAGTCAGCTTCAGTGTACGATGATGTGTGATTTCTAGTACCCAGAGTCTGAGGCACATACGTTCTTGGTATTGTGTAGCAAAAAACTTTGAACTAACTCTAGTAATGTTCCTGTACAATACAAAACACAAAACAAACTGTTAAAATCCAAGAATAATATCATTATGTATCTAATAAATATTAAGATGCCTTGCATTTCCAGTTTATCTTCCATGTATGCATCATTCTTAATGTAGTATATTCATGTGCTTCGGCTGTTCGAAGTCACCCCGTTTTCCGTTCAATGTCACCTGTCATTGATTGCATGTTGGTTTCACCTTTAAAACACAGTGGCAGCTTGACAACTCTTCTGGAACTTTCTGCGCACTATGATTTTACGACGCAACGAGAAAACTTACTTACGAACAGATTTTTTAGACACTTTTTGTGTGCAAATGGATATGAGTGGCACAGTGATGTTTTATACCATATTTGACAGCAATGTCTTGTTCCTGAAAGTTGTGTAGCAAATCGCAGAAATCGCATGCATTTAGAGAGATGGGTACCTGAAATCTTTTGACCAAATTCTTCACAGTTGCACTGTGCACTTCTCACAATCCATGTCACTGTAGCCTGAAGTGCAGGCATCTTCACAATTTCCATGTGGAGATAGATACCAATCACCTTCTCCACTTCCTTTACATCTCTCTCAACAGATCTGCCATCCTTTTGCACCCTGTACAAGTTAGTGTTTTGGACGAGTGCAGTTAGCATGCCATCGGAAATAAACTGCCAGAAATAGCAGAATGGAGTACAGGTCTCAGCTGGTACTGGTGGCTTCTCACCAGTAAATGTTACATCTGGAGACGTAAACGGTTTGCTTTTCCACGCGTATACTTTCTTCGAAACTTTCTGTGCCGGAATGGAAATGGCGACCGATTTCGCCAGTGGCTTGTTGTCTTCGGAATCGCTTTCTGAGTCGTCGCCATTGACAGAACCAGAGTCTTCAACATCGTCCTCATTATCAAAATCACTCTCACCAAAGTCACTGTCGTTTGAGTTCAGTAAGTCCTCTTTCAGCTTGAATCTTCGAGATCGAAGATTGACTTTGTCCATTTGCCTAGTGCACACATAGCAACAAATTCTAGAATCAAACAAAAATTACACAAAAATAAACAACAAATAATTGCAAAATACTTAACAGTAGTATAAAATCAGTGCTTGAAAGAAATGTACAGATAACAAATAGCTGCAAGAATCATGTAAGCACATCAGCAATATGCTGTAATTTTCCGCTGACAGCTGCTTGCCACGCCCACTGTTGCATATTTGCAACATTAGTATTTTGGCCCTTGTGCCAAATACTGTAACAAATTTATTTGTTGCAAAACATTTGCATGATTACATCTATATTATTTTGTATCATGTGCAATAAAAACGTACCTGATTTTGTATCTTTGACGCTCAAAATACGTATTCAAAATCTACGGGAGAAATTCGATAAACACAGGAAGTGCATGCTTACTAACGCAATGGTTGTCAGCAAAATGAAAACGGAGTATGAAACCGAAATTGTTACAAATATGCAACATTGGGTCATAGAGGTTGCAATATATGCAATATTTTCAGATTTGTTTTTAATTATGTGTGTACAATAAAATATGGAAATGTTATGTTGCATATATGCAGCACAGGGCTAAACAGGGTTAGACAGGGGTCTAAAAGAACGCTATAGTAAGCTTATACACATTACGGCACATCTATAATTAGGTGTTTGATTGTGCGGGGCCAGCATTTTAGTGGTTGGCAGTTTATTCACTGGTCCGCACTGGCAGTCCGCAGGTTTTGGTCCACAGTTTATTTGTTTGTCAGTTCGCGGGTCTCCAGGTCCGCATTTTACCACAACCCAATAATCGTATTAGTAAATAAAATGAACGAAATAAAATTAATTATATTCACCAGATTGTAGTCGGTGGCTTGCAGTTACGCTGTATGTCGCTCCAACGTGCGCTCGGAATAGTTTGTCTGGTTATTCCGTACGTTTCTGCTGCTTTTGGTATTGGTGATGCACCATTGTTGGTGTCCACGGCATCAAAGTGTTGTGGCTTACTGATGACACAAATATAACCCGCTCCAGCATTCTTGTTGAAGACAGACCACTTTTTATCCGGGCAAGAATAAACGAATATGGCGATGTTATACAAGAGGGAAATTGCTGCCAAATGGCCCTCCTCAGCCCATGCACTTGCGGTCGAACCACTAGTTGCTTGTAAAATGCAGTGCCCCATCATCGTGTTGTATTCCAACAACGACGAGTTTGTTCGGCCTCCGTAAGTGGTACGCAGACGAAACAACTCTGGTACGTTGTCGAATATTTGTAGGCAGTCGTGAATAATGGACACGTAAGAGGATGTGGTGCCATGATGCATTGCGCCAGGGCGTAATAGCCACAGAAGCTGTTGCCGGACATGCGACTGACTGTGTATACGTTGCCGAAGCAATCTTGCAGTTGCTCGTTTCTCCCTGTATGGAAATAAATGCTGCAATTGCGCGACCTGGCGATTTTGTCTTTGCGAGATGTACAATATTAAGACAAGTCCGGCTTTTTGCATCTAGATTTCCGCAACAGTAACGCGTCCATGAACGACGTCTTTGCTGGCTGATGATATAACACATGCTGTAGTCCGGATTCCATGTTGGAATAATTTGTCTGGATTACTGTCGGATTTGTAGGCTTCGGGTGGATTGTTGTGCCATCATATGTCCATTGTATTCTGTCACGTAAGAAGGAGCTCAGTGGCTCATCTGCATTTCTGCGCTGGATGACGTACATATGTCCCGCTGTTGGGTTGACGTCTACTATACATTCAGTGCCATGGACGTAACTCAAGTCCGGCGCTTTGAGTATTTGTAAGGCGTCATTATATGCCAATTCCTGTTGTAAGCCACTTCTGTGGATGCGACCGAATTCAGCACGATTTCGTCTGCTGACACTGATATCGTTCTTCTGAAACGAAACTCCATTTGGTTTAATTCCGTCAGATTGAACCGATCTTGCCACGAATCCGAAGATTTCGGTCATAAGCTGCGTCCGTTGTGCTGTATTAAAGGTCCATTTGTTTGAGTTTGCTGAGCTGGAATTAGCGTTTACATCAATCCGAAGATTACTGTGATCAACGATGTCAACTGCGTTATATCAAACCAGTCTACGCAAACAGAAAGTGTCGTTGAATGCAACAGTTGATATGCAGTATCAAACGAGGTAAGAGTTAAGCGAAAATCTTCCGTCGACGTCGGCAGGAATCAATGCTTGTCAGTCGTAGTTGTACGCGTGCTCTCTTTGACTAAATTCTCCGTGGTGGTGCAGCTGTCTGACGCTGTTGAAATTCCATCTGTCAACGATGAACGAAACGAAAGCACCGCAAAATTCTTGTACAACTGCCGGCGACGTACTGACACTTGCTGTGTTTTAGTCGTCGATGACTGCTGAGGTTCGCTGCAGACAATTTTAGACCACACGCACCTCACGCGATCGCTTCGACGATTTTGTCGTCGATGTCTATAATGGGGAGCTGTCACTGGCTTCTCCTCCTGCTTGATAAAGCCGTCGTCTTTGCAGTATACTTATCAACGTTCAGCTCATAGGCCTAGAACTTGCCATCCTCCGAGAAGACGTCCAGCGACACATTGACTGGTTGACACAGCCGGCTGGCAAACTGGCAATAGTACAGAGTAGCGTCAAAGCTGGGCTGGTTACGATCACAAAAGTATTCGTTACGCAGCCGGTCGAACCGCCTATAAGATGAGTCCGTTCCTTCGCACTCTAGCTGTGTGTTGGTCAGGAGTAGGCCTAAAGCTGTAGGTTTCAAAAATAGAGAGGGTAGGTTTCATAAATAGGTGGGGATTTCATAGATATGGGGGCTGTTTGGGGTATATTTATTAAGTTGTATTTATGTTATTTCTCTTTTTATTTGTTGTCTCTTATATTCTAAATAAGGAGGATTTTCGGGGGAATTATAGCTATATTATTTTTTTCTTCATTTTGGCTTCTATTCCACATTCTCATCTTCTGTCTTCTCGGCTAGTCCTGTTAATCCATTATTCTGATCTCACTTCTTCTAAATAGTTTGCTGCTGATTGTTCTTCTTATTATTGATTACCCATTGTACTCATTGTGCTCGCTCGCTTAGCCGAAAGGTGACGGGATCTTTCGATTACATGGGTCCAACGCGAATGCGAATGCGAAGTGTATCTTAAAAACCACTAACTGCGAAATCGAAAGCGCAGCAGGGTTATGTTTTCTGACAGTTGTATGTCAATACTGGGACCCTCCAGAATCATGTTTATGAGACTGACCAAGGACTGTGGTACAGACTTGTCTTGAGATTCTCTGTGGAGGGAGTTGTGAAATTTCCATTTGCAATCAAAAATATTTCACCTAACAATTTCAGCAGCTCTTGCTAGATGCACCGCATCTTCGTCAGTCTCACTATGACATGCTTTTGACAAAGCAGCCCCCAAACCACTTTGAAATGTAAGAACAACATCTCGGCCATCATTATGCGCAGGCAGATCTGAGAAATATGCAAGCAGCTTTTCTTTCAAACATGTGCTGTTGACTTGACTAGGCACTGCTGCTGCATCAAGCTGCTGTGGAAGATTGACATACATTGTTTTGAGATCAGCTAGTTTGAAAACGGGAATAATCCCCTCACCTTGACGCACATTGTTTATGTATGCAGTTAGCTCTGCAAATGCAATGCTTTCGACACAGTCCGGACAATTTGCACTAAACTGTTTATACTGTTCCCATTCAAACAGTTTGTGTGATACTTAGCTTCAATGGCTACTATATCACCTGTGGCAAGTTTTGCAAGAAGGCGATCATCAGAAAGCACCAAAGCACATTCTTTACCCGTTTGTCTACCATATCTAAAGTTGAAAAAGTTGAAACCTCATGTAAAGGGTTACGTGAGTCTGCAAGCAAGTCACAGAAAAAAACAAACGTGTTGTTGCATGCAATGGATTTTCGCTACTGACTTCTGCACGAGTACAAATACACTTTACATCGGTGCCCTCATCAGAACAAGAAGCAACACTAACTTCAGCTGTAGAACTGCGCTTTTCTGCAGATGCAGATTTTCTTTCCAACTCTCGGTCACTAAAATTGTTTCTGCATGATTTGTGCCATTTAGCACAGTTTGACTTGAATGTTTCTGCCAAGCCCCCACCTTGATCAATACGGAACAATTGAAGGTGAGGCGGCAACTCGCCAAGTTTATCAAATTTCGGTAAGATGTCAGCAAAATACCGATAGCCGGCGTCCCAGTCAGAGCGTAATGACCTAGTGAAATCAACTAGTGCCTCACGGGTCTGTTGCTGACATAGCATACACTTACTCCAGTCAATCGGCTACTGTAAATCGGCTACATATGTTGAGAAATTGATATGGCACTGAATGGCCTATTTTGTGCTGATGTGCCGTTAAGAAACTACTCACTCACTGAGAAATCAACTAAAGCACACTTTTTCGACATTTCAATTCATAACTGCAACATTGTTGCAAAAATAAAGCATTAAAGACACATTACAACACTTAAAACTGCCTCCATCAAACCGGATGTTGACACTGAAATAGCATAGCATAGATTCCCGCCCATTATGTTCCGCGGAATAGCTCAATTCTAGCCCAAAGTAGCATCAATTTTGCTACTAACTTCTACTAACTTTTCTCGGATATTGTTCAGATTTGTATCATGCTTCTGGGCTACATGTTAGATAATAAAAATATGAAGCAACACAACAAGTTTCAATCTTTTGTCCGCAAAATGAACAATCATACGCTTAGCTGCTGTACTGGATGACTGCTGTGTCCGTCTAGGTGCCAGCTTCTTTGGTCTGTCTTTTCTTCGTTTCCTAACACGTTCCATATTCGTCATGTTACTGATAGTAAATAAATACAAATGCATTGCTATTTACTACACTGCAAATACAGTAATGGGTAATTAGGCCTATAAAATTTGAAAGTAATTAGACTTCTCAAAGTGTAAAAAGTGATCATTAGAATTAAAATTAGCATTTTCCCCTCATCTCATTAATTATGACTAGAATTATAGATCTGTCATATTTAGATTCAGAATTAAAATTAGGTAATAAAGTAATTAATTCGCCAATTAACTAATTAATTACTTTCTAATTAATTGATTATACATCACTGACTGCCGATGACTGGTATTACTTTCAGTAAAGACACATTCTTTGATCAAGAAAAACAGCTTACTGTATTGCAAAAAAGCTTCTATGCAGATATAGGGAACACACAAGGTACAGTACAGAGCATACAAACAGTGGCGGTTTTTAGGCCTGGCCAAGGGGCACAGGCCCCCAGTTTTGCTCCTGGCCCACCCAGTTTTGTGGCCATGAATGATTTTTTGCAAATGTAATATAAATATCTGACTTTGTGTTCCCAGATTCTAAGAGTGGGTAATTTGCGGCTTCCATTGAACGTCCAAAAAACAAAAAGTGCTTTGTCTTCGTCCTCCACAACGTCTAAGAGTGTCGAAGCAGTAAAGGGTAAACATTGAACAGCATTGAATGCTTTGACAAGTGAGTGTTGTTTTTATAAACGTGTTTAGTCTTTACTGTTTAGACTGCTTAATATAAGATAATGAATATAATAGTTGATGATAACATAATATAATACACTATTTATAATTTAAGCATAATATTTTGCAAGTTATTGTGGCGGACAAAACACACAAAGCTACGTGCTGAAGATCTGTGTTTCTTCTTAAGTCTCTCCTCAGAATGCAGGCGGCGCTTTGGTGCTTGAGACTCGGAGTGCTTGAAGACAGTTGGCACTGCATTGGACTTGAGTCGATGAACTGTAGTTGACAAGCCAAGCTGCACCTGTCCAACAGAAAATAGCACGACTTTAGAACTGCTGCAACTAATACAACTATCACTAATATTACAACTAAAACTTAAGTGCAATAGCCTAGTTTCAATTGAAATAATGCAAGAGTTGACACATTTCAACATTTTTTAGCTTTCACCTTCTTTTAGTGCTAGTGTTTTCTGTTTTGTCACTGTTTGCTGCAGCAGTTACATGAGCCGGACCTGTAAAACAGTAGAGATCTTTGTTTTAGCAAAATTGACAGAAAACGTTCAAACGCAACATGAGGTCATGTGCATGCATAAACATGAAACCACTGCTTTACTATTAGGCCTATGTTGATTTTACTTGCTGCTAGTTGAGTCCAATCTTTCGGCATAGTTCTGCATTTTATTTAGTACAACAGGATATGCCTAGTGAAGCTGAATAAACTTTATATTATACAGACTTATAAGAAATACTCACAATCACTTAGGGGGCCCAGCCTTAAGTGAGATTACAGTCAAGGTTTTGTTTCTAACCAAATAACGTACTCTTTAGTCTGTACTGTAAACGGTATAGTTCACTGCATGGTGCAAGAACTCCGGTTGATATTTCGCAGCCTACACGGAACTTACCTTCAATACTGTGTCGAAGCAGTCGTCCGCGAAATGCTCAGAGCACAGTATGTGGTGTTCTGTCGGCATAAAACATTTTCTTTTCATGTTAATTAACCACTGCTTTAGCAGCGCTGGATTCTTCAATGGGAACCTGTGGAAACTCAGCTTACGCTCTGACTCTGATTGGCCAACTGACCGATTAATACAACCGGCAGCTGCACAAGGACTCGGCATTGTGATTCTTAATACTTATACTCTATAAATAACTTTGAAAAAATAACAATTATGCTAATGAATTTGCACCACTACACGAAAACAAATACACACAACACACTATACAGATAATACAAGACAGCAGCCATGTACTGATATGACGTCATCATGCCACCCGTCATGCTTCGCGCAGACCGGCGCAAACATTGTTTTTTGCGAATATGGCGGCGACCATGGCTCAAAAATTTGACTAATTAAATTACTTTTTCTAACAAATAAAGCACTAGCTTTCAGCCAGCTGTGTCGACGTATTCAACTAGCACTGCGGCATTATATATTTGAATATTGTTTTTGGCACTATTCCTTCTTAAATCATCTCGTTCTAAAGCGATCTATCGCACCGACATTCACAAGGCATTATTGATATTACACAAAACACGCAAATTCAAGTATTTTTCTCATAAGCATACCTTTTTAATCAACCTGTCAAGATGCCAGAGGATTCGTCGACGTCTCGTCGTGTGGTGATCAGCGGCTATGTCAAATGCGTAAGACCACCGACTTCTCGAGTTGAACTTCTTCTACCTGATCTGGTAATGTGGCGTCTAGCGCCAACGATGTGAGATTCGACTTACGATTATTAAACTGTCCCGTCCTATATGCAAAAGTTCAGCAGACCGACTCTGTTTACAGTCGCATCACGCAGTCACTGATCAACCGATATTCAGGCGGCATTCATCGCCGACATACTGTCACTCGCAACTATCGGTTTGACTTGCTGCAACGGTGCTTACGCGTGCCGCATCGCTGAAATTTTGCTTTGTTTTCCCACAATTTTTATTTTTTAAGGACCTTTAGAGCACAAATCTCTACCTAAAGGAAGATAGTCAACCTGTATGTGAAGCTTGCCATTCTCCACTTAGAGTCAAGCACATGCTGGTAGACTGCACCTGTTACAGTACAGCTCGTCAGAGATACTTTGGAGTGGACACACTCAAGGACGTTTTTGAAAATGTTGCATCGTGCAACATCATCGCTTATGTTAAAGATATCAACTTTTACAATCATATATGATGTTGTTTTTACATAAGCTTAATAGCCTTGATCTTAACAAGTATTTTAACTTTGCTTTTAATTCATATATTATATGTTTTTAATTAATTTTAACCATGTATGGCACTGAATGGCCTATTTTGTGCTGATGTGCCGTTAAGAAACTACTCACTCATTTAGCATGTTCATCTAAAATCACCGACGTAACTTCAGTTTCGACATCTGGGACAAGGTTCAGGCTGTCAGGACCAACTGCAGATGAGGACTCACACGAAGACGGTTGGTGTTGTCTGTCGCATTGTGAATGCCGGTGAGCAACTGCAAGTGGAGACTTGCACTCAAACGTAAACACTGATGGTACAGCATCTTTCTTCAAGCAACTCTTCTCTCCTGTAACAATTACACCATTAATTAAGTGATACATGAACATTAGTCATTTCTCCGGTCAAGTACAGTCGTTCTGTTTCCAGAACTCATCCTTAGTTTATTTACTAACGCAAAAAACTCATCTTTGATTTATTTGCTAACGACACTTAACACAAATCAACTTTAATCACATTTATTTACAAACGTGCAAGCGTGCATACTTAATCATCAACGTGCGTACTTAATCAAGAATAAGCAATGACACCGTGTCTTAAATTGGATAATGAACAAATGCAACAGAAATGAAGTCAGAAAACGTATTAAGAACGTCCGAAAATGACCTCGAACAACAAAAATTACAATTTTTCGTCCTTGCAAACACTAAAATCAAATTAAAATCACACGCACAGCGTAGAAGTAGCGCACAGCGTAGAGTAACAAATTGGTGTGGTTGGTTACTATGGCAACATAAAAGCAGGTGTTGGTGATTCATACATCACGCCGTGACAGTACAGTCAAAGTAAATAAGGAAAGTCTAGCGCATAGAATCAGTTGCAGTACTTACCAATCAGCGTGGCATTGTGGTCTTCTGGTCGAAAGTGATCACGACACACTACGTCCAGAGGTCCGGGTTGCCACACCTGCTTTGTATGTTCATCTGCCCACTTAACGGCAACAGGCAACTGTAGCCTTAAACTCTCGTTTGTGGGAAACTGGTGTCCTCCTTTGTTGGAAGTGCACAATGGAACACATCAGTACTGAGGCATTGTTATGTAAATAACAACACAATAGCAACAGTTCACACCAGCGGAAGGCCAGCACATGCAAAGAATGGAGGTATTGCATTCCCAAGGGCATTAACTGCACACCAGAGCGTCACCAGATTACCTCGTTCTTGGGATACTGTTGCCCGAACTTGCTCAACTCCTTTCTCGGTCGCTGTCTTGCGTGTCTTCTGCACAGTCGTGACCCCAGTCTCATCTACGTTGTAAATTGACTGTGGTCCAAAACCAGTGCCACAACTCATAATCTCAGACAGGTTGTCGAAAAACAAGTTGACATTAGCTCTGTTGAAATTGGTCATCCGAGCCAAAGATATGGGTTCTGGCTTACGAACAGAGAGTGTAGGATGCCGGTTCATGAAGCCTGCAAACGAGTCTACTGCAATCCGTTCATTCATCCATGAAGGTGGCATTTTCAGACTATTTGACTGCGCCAGTTTGAATGCAAGTTCACGAATGTTCTTTGATGTCAAACCATAACAAATCTGTGTTGCCTTCTTCACATAATCAACAAGCAGTTCTTCCATGTTAGCAGTGAAAACCTGGCGAACGGTTTTGTAGCCAACATGAGATATTTCAGTTATTTTCACATAGCGTCCCAGCGTTTTATAATTAACGTCATGTGTGCGGGCTGCTTCATGGATGCTGAGTTTTTCGTTTTTAACAGCTTTACAGCTACCTTCATCTGTTCTTTGGAATAGGCTGCTCGGTCTATTATGTTTCAGTTTTGGTTATGGGGAATTGCTTGTTTCCGATCTCCTCGTCCCAAGAATGCCCTTTTGATCCCGCCTTAACTCTTTTTCATTTCATGCTATTGTTGTTG
>Ga0209367_1003599_pt1 | contig 21112 bp, 12 predicted proteins | sample WorMetLIZISLAND2_FD_187412 | JGI IMG/M metagenome (GOLD analysis project Ga0209367, IMG submission 187412) | Marine gutless worms symbiont microbial communities from Max Planck institute for Marine Microbiology, Germany - Olavius geniculatus... ...
ATGCAAAATTTGGCATGATTTCGGACGACTTCGAAGTTCGGCGGCGAATATCTCCGAAACGGATGAAGATATTCAAAATCAAATAGTCATTCCGTCTATGGCGATTAGTCCTGCGTTAGGCGAAACAAGTACGGCGAAGTTTGGTCCAGTGACCTTGGAGATTTAGATGTGAAATCGTACCCCCCTAAAGCGCATTTTTCGGAAAACCATATTTCGGCTCCTAGAGGGTGCTGCGCCCACAAATTTTTACACACGCTAGAGAATCACCAAGTCTTACTAGCGCACCCCCACCGGGGACGGGGGCCGCCTTTAAACTTTTTTCAAAGGAGGGGTCAAAAATTGGCTTAAAATGCAATAAAGGAGCACTTATACCAACCCACCAAAATCAAATTTTTTGGGAAGGCCATATTTCGGCACCTAGGGGGTGCTGCGCCTCCAAATTTCTACACGCGCTAGAGAATGACCAAGTCTTACTAGCGCACCCCGCACAGGGGGCGGAAGCGCCCCTTACAACTTTTTTCAAAGGGGAGTCAAAAATTGGCTTAAAATGCAATAAACGAGCGCTTATAACTTCGGAGTTAAAGGGTGTAGCCCGACGAAACTTTGGCACTTGACGCGCCTCTAGGTTGGGGTGTTAACGCAAGTACGAAATTTGGGGGCACCGCCCCCCTTAAAATTTGGGAGGGCAAAAAACGTCCAAAATTTAGTAAGTTTTACGACAACTTTCGAGTTTGACCGCGAATATCTCTGGAACCGATAAAGATAAGGACATAATCTAAACGGCGCTGACGAGAGCGATCCTTTCGGCGTTGAACAAAAAAAATTTGTGAAATTCCGTTCACCACGAACCACGTTATAAGCGCTAATGTGGACCTACCCTAAGTCGACAATGCGCGTTCGGCGTACGCCAATGCATTTGAGTTCGGGCCACGTGACTTTGATGCCGGGGAAATTTTGCCCCCCCCCTAATTTCCCTTAGTCGCACTTAGGACGCCAGGCGGACTCACGTTGGGCTTTGCCCCAAATTTCTAGTTAGTCCGCCCGAAAACTATAGTGTTCTGAAGGACTTATGTTTTACGCGTGATGTTTTTTTGTCAACGCGAAATCTCCGAGATGCGTGGGCCGACCGGCGTGAAATTTTGCATGATGGTCAATACTAGGCACTATTTTATAATGCCGGTCCAAAATTTTGGGGGACGCACCCCAAAAAAAATTCAGGGGCTAAAAACATGCAAAATTTCGCCCAATTTCGGACGACTTCGAAGTTCGGCGGCAAATATCTTCGAAACGGATGAAAATATTCAAAATCGGATTTCTACTTGATCTACCGCGATTCCTCCTGCGTTAGGCGAGACAAGTCCGGTGAAATTTGGTCCAGTGACCTTGGAGATCTCGATGTTGAATAGTACCCACCAAAATCAAATTTTTCGGAAGGCCATATTTCGGCCTCTAGGGGGTGCTGCGCCCCCAAATTTTTACGCTTGCTAGAGAATGACCAAGTCTTACTAACGCACCCCCCACCGAGGACGGGGGCCCCCCTTACAACTTTTTTCAAAGAGGAAGCAAAAATTGCTTCAAAATGTAGCGTATTAGACGAAGGATCTTTGGAGCCAAAGGGAGTAGCTTCATGAGACTTTGCCACGTGACGTGCTGCTAGATGGGGGTGATAACGCGGGTACAACTTTTAGGGGGCAGCGCCCCCTTAAAACTTGCGAGTGCAAAAAACGCGCAAAATTTAGTACGTTTAACGACAACTTTAAACTTTGAGCGCAAATATCTCTGAACTGCATAGGGATATCGACAAGCGGTAAACGGCGTTATCAAATACAGTTAATAACGCGTTGAATAAAGAAAATTGTGTGAACTTCAGTCCACTAACATCAGAGATTACGCGGCTAATGTTTACCCACCAAAATCAAATTTTTCGGAAGGCCATATTTCGGCCCCTAGGGGTGCTGCGCCCCCAAATTTTTACACGCGCTGGAGAATGACCAAGCTTTACTAGCGCACCCCCCACCGGGGACGGGGGCCCCCCTTACAACTTTTTTCAAAGGGGGTCAAAAATTGGCTTAAAATGGAATAAATGAGCCATTATAACTTCAGAGTTAGGGGGTGTAGCCCGGCGAAACTTTGGCACTAGACGTGTCTCTAGGTGGGGGTGTTAACGCAAGCACTACTTTTGGGGGCACCGCCCCCTTAAAATTTGGGAGGGCAAAAAACGTGCAAAAATCGGTGCGATTTACGACAACTTTTGAGTTTGAGCGCAAATATCTCTGGAAGCGATGAAGATAGCGACAATATGTAAACGGCGTTGACGAAAACGATCTTTTGGGCGTTGAACAAAGAAATTTTTGTGAAATTCCGTTCACTACGAACAAAGTTATAAGCGCTCATGTTGACCTACCCTAAGTCGACAATGTGCGTTCGGCGTATGCCAATGCATTTGAGTTCGGGCCACGTGACTTTGGTGCCGAGAAAATTCTACCCTTCCCCTTAATTTCCCCCAATCGGACTTAGGGCGCCGGGCGGACTCACGTTGGGCTTTGTCCCAAATTTCTAGTTCATTGTATAGCTGGATCCCCCAAAATAACCTTTTTAAGACTGTCATGCAATGGTGTTAATACAACAAGCCAAAATTAAATATTTTTCATGAATACTCAAGTTTACAAAGCAAAGCACAACAGATGCTAACAAAGCATTACAATTGTGCAAAGAATCATCGTCTGTAAAAACTTAAGTTGGTTTGTTTCTGGGTTAAGAAACTGTGTTGTTAAATCCCAGGAGAGAATGATAAAAATGTCAGTGTTTAGATTTATTGCTGCTATGAAGAGAAAGTTGTGATCTGTTGACAAGTGAATTCCTGTGGATATTTGTCAATACTGAGTGACTCAACATCGTGTTCTCATCCAAGATGCTACTTGTGACATCACTTTTAGTATCGGTACTAGTGAAGGCAACTGATGCAATAGACAACAACAGCGACGACAACAACCACAACAACAACTGCATATCATATTCTTTTTTGCCATAGTATGGCAACTATTGGCAAGTGTACAGTGCAATAGTAGAATTCCTGCTGCTCAGACATACAACATGAAAACTGACCGATTCTGCAGCTTCACAGACAGCTGGCCACTCCAGCCGTGGAATCATTCGAGTGATGAACTCGGCATTAAAGTTGACTTGTTCCAACTTCACTTCTGCAGCCTGCACATTATCATTACAGCATACTATTTGTATGAACTGATGACATTCAGACAGCAATGAGCTGAACGCACCACGAAGTGACACAGCTGTTAGTGCTGTAACGGAGACATCGTCACAGAAAATTAAATGACTGTATTGACAGAATGTTATAAATCACGCAATAAAACTAATGAAATACCCCGATCGGAATTCAACTTGGTTTTTAATGTCATGAAACTGCATATTCAATTATATCACATAACACCTAAATACTGCGCCACTCTAATGTCACAAGTAGTTGAGCGATAATAGGCATATTTACATATTAAACGAACTGTGCGACTTACAGTAATAGCCAGTGGAAAACCTTTCTTCACGCCTTTAATTATATTGGACGTGAGCATATTGTGAGTGATTAGTTTCATACTGACAACGAAATAACAAAATTACGTATCCAAAATGTGCGACAAAACGTAAACAATCCCAGAACTGTCCGGGTGTAACGATAAATAAGTAACAACTATTTTTCTTCGGCTTCTTTATGGACGGTCTAACTTCAACAAGCTGGACTCTCACTCATGAGTTCTGACTCCTGACCAGCAGTGGTTGTGATTGAAACAAAGATGAGTGTCCCTGTCTTCTCATGGAAAAGTCGCGGCTCTTTATTTCACCAGAAATTTTAAAATTGGCAAAATAAAGATACAACAGGTTTCTCATAAGCCTACACAAATATTTTTTGGCCGACCGTCAGGTCGAGCCTTGGGTACAATTCAATTTGTCGTCGACGTCTGTCGGCGTCTCTGTAACGCATGTATTGTGGCTAAACCGTACATCGTAGCGTAGGGAGTCGGCTATGGTACAATATGCAGTTACTCTGGAAAATCGTTTTTTTCCAAGACCGAAAGTCGGACGCTGGCTTTCGGATGGGCGCGATACGGTTGGTCCACCCTAGCAACATCTGGGCTTTGTGTTTTGTTAAGTTAAAATAAAATTAGCAAAATTAGCTTGAGTCTAGTGTGGTTTTGGCAACAGCAGTTTTCCAGCCTGCCACTGACGATTTCATCGACAGTTTCATGAAGGTTTTGTTTAAAGTGTTAACATTTTTGCAATCATTTTTAAAGTTTTAAAACTGTTGTAAATAATGTGTTCGTAGACTTCGTCGCGTATAGGTGTACATGCTAATAAAAGGCTCTTCCAAATACACGGTCAAATCGTACGTGTTGGCAAAAATTGCACATCATAGCATATTTACAATAGATAGAAAATGCTCGCTGGCCAGGCACGTGCATGAAAATGAAATAGACTAAACAAAAACAATATTAGAATTATTTGTTTTTTTCGGTTTCGCGTCTTGCGACGTACGGTATTTTTTTTTCTACAAGTTACAACTGATTGCTTGTTTTTGTCCTGAATCGAGTGAAGTCAGCTCGGTGCTAGTCCTACTAATAAATGATGATGCGGTAGGTGATTTGTCTCTGCAGCCGGTCGGTGGGAACTAGTTACAGTGATGTCGTCTAGCTGGCCAATCGCATTGCTGCGCGGCACGTGCTTGACAAGCGTCTACTACAGCGGCGCCAAGTCGACCGTCGTTTTGACGTCAAAGTCACACTGTCAGCCCGAGCGTAGAACGAGCGCGCACGAAGCCACGAACTTCGCGTAAACCCGAGTAGTTAATTTCGCCGCAGGCGTCACTTTATAACAGAAAGTTTAAGCAGAATCAAGTCAACCAACGCAGACCGTGAAACTTTGTACCTGCTGCCGGAGAACAGTCAAGTGGTTGTGTGAAAACAGACAAGTTTCAGTTGACGGCCGATTGACTGCGCGAAACAATGTTAGTGTCGATAGCTGTTCTGCTGGCGGCAGTTATCCTACTTCTCTGCCAACTGTTCCGGGATCGTCGCCGGCGAATGGGAATAGATCTGCCGGGGCCAAGAGGTCTTCCGCTCTTCGGCAACGTGTTCCAGATCGACCGTCAACGTTCGTACGAGACCCTGACGGCATGGAGTCGCGTGTATGGTGACGCTTACCGCATCAGTATCTTCGGTCAGCCTGTGATCGTGCTGTCGAGCGTGGATTTGATACGTGAGGCGCTCGTGCTACGTGGGCGTGACTTCGCCGGCAGACCTCGTCTGTTCTTCCGCGCGGGGTTCATGGCGGACTCCTACCAGGACATCGTATCTGCCTCGCCAGGACCCGTTTGGAACGCACTGCGCAAGACCGTACAGCGCGAGATAAAGTGGACAGCCAAGAGAGACAGCAATGGGCGCCAGCACATCGACAGCCTGACCGCCGACATCGTGGACGAGATGATCGACGAACTAATGACTGCCCGCGGTAGCCCGACCGATCCCCGATCACTCGTCTACGACGCCGTGATGAACATGACTTGCGTGATGCTGATTGGGCATCGGTTCCAGAGCAACGACGAGGAACTAGTGATGTACAAGCGACTGGAACGACTGGTGACGACGTCGATGAGTGTCGGCGGTGCAGGGGTGGAGCTCGACATCCTGCCGTGGCTAAGATTTTTCGGTAACACGACGTACCGGCGGCTGTGTGAGGCAAAGCGACTACGTGACGTGCTGTACGCTCGCATCCAGACACGCATTGACCACGACAACGGCACAGCGCGGCGGGGTGTGGCGCACGCACTGCTGGCGGCACTGCACGACCACGACCACCGGAAACACAATTCCGCCCTGACGTCGAACAACGTCAAGCTGGCGATCGTGAATCTGCTGATCGGCGGCGCGTCGTCGTCCACCAACTACATCTACTTGCTCATCAACGTTCTGGCGCAGAATCCAGACGTGCAGCAGACGCTCCGCTCCGAAACCGATGACGTGGTGGGTCGCGGGCGACGTCCGTGTGTCGCTGATCGGCCGTCCATGCCGTACGCGACGGCGACCATACTGGAGCTGCTGCGCTACGGGTCGGTCAGTCCCATCATCATTCCTCACCAGACCACACGAGACACGCGAGTCGCAGACGTCGATATCCCCAGTGACGTCTGGGTCTTCTTCCTGCTGCGGCGTGTCCACCACGACGAGACTTTCTGGAAAGACCCGTACCGCTTCCGCCCGGAGCGCTTCCTGGACGCCGAGTCAGGGCAGCTGCTGCCGCCAGAGGACCCTCGTCGACGCCGTCTGCTGTCGTTCAGCGGCGGGCCCCGAGCCTGTCCCGGCGAAAGAGTGGTGACGGCCAGACTGTTCCTGGCAGCCACGATCCTAGTTCAGAGATGCATCGTTCTACCGGACGATTCGGCGCCGCAGGTGTCTTGCGATCCTCGCACGTTCCTACCAGGTCTCGTTCTGTCGCCGCAGGACTACCGCGTACGCTTCGTTCCCAGACACTGAGAGAGCGCGTCTGCTTCTGCTATGGACTGTATACCAATGTGTACTGTTAGTAGTTTGCTATAGTTAGCGACGACGTTGCCGAAAGCAATGAGCATCTTTTGATTATAATAGGCGAAAAAGTTGAACTATCTTTGAAACAATAGGTCTCCGTATTTTATGCATGTCGTCACTCGTCAGTAGCATACGCAAAGGATGCTTAAGATTTAACTTGTAGTCTTTTCACTGAACAAGCAAAACTTATTTTAGATTAAAAGATATATTTCATATACTAATATATAGCACAGGCATTTATTTCTGTTTTTCGTCTGCTACCGTTTTGTAGCAAGTCAATATTTTTTTTTTGTTTTTAGGCATAATACTGATAAATACGTTTTTATAATACACTAAAATTATCGAGATAGGCTTACGTTTAACTGCAGGTCTTAGGTCTGCAGTAGGCTACACATTTTGCAGCAAAATTAGAAAGAGCTTATACAGCTATGTTAATGTCTCTCCGACGATCGCGCGCAACATATAGGCCTATACATACGCCCCTGTTGTATGATACGGGTACAGTTATAGGCAGTGTAAAATTATTATAACCAGTTTGAAAGGGTTAAGTTTATTTTTTACTATATCGCTGCATTTTTATAGATTGTATTGGTAAAATTAAGCTTTAATGGATGCAAGTACTTCAAAAAACGTTGTATTAAGGGTTACAGGCTGCAACATTCTGTATGACGTTTTTTGAAGTCTATGACTATAATTAGCCTAAAAGTTTACACTTACGACTGCTTCGTGCAATTATAGTGATCCATATAGGGTAAAATGACATTTTTATCGTATTGATGCAACAGAGTAAGCTTTGTAATTCGCGATGTTTATTAATATTCGTTTTTGTGTCATGGCTACGTTTAGCGAGTGACTTCGTCTTCTGCATAGATGAACGTCAAAGGCATTTCCGCCAAATGTTGAAGTCGCCGCTATCTATACGTTCTGTTGTATTGCGTTGTATTGTACTATTGTTGTCATTGATAAGTAGGCCTACAGCTCACCTTGTAATGTTTTACTGTAAGAATACATAGATTTTACTCAATTGTGCATGCGTACGTGTACATATAAGTAGTTTCGTCAGTGATGGGAAGAAGCAGCACAAAAATGTGAAAACTTGATTATTTCGAGTGTTTGCGCGTTAACAGACTCTCTGCGCTAATTTTCGTAAAAACAAATTTTGTTAAAAAATAACATATACTAGCAAAATGAACGTCTTCATAAAAGTGTAGTTCACATAACTAAGCAGCTTAATAATGACGTCGTATGTAAATATTGAGGAAACAACGCAACTGCAAAAACTGTTGTTTGTGACAAAAATGCGTTGATTTAACTTAAATGATTGTGTATAGTAATATCAACGTTTGTTCTGCTTCTTTTGGTTTTTGTGTACATGCACGTAGACCTATATGTGTCTGTCACTTTGTCTTCCGTTGCCTTAATGTATTTTGTACTGTATCTACACGTATTAAATAAAGTTTATATAATAAAATTAGTTCGAATTAATAATCTGACATAAAAATTGGTCTGCATAATAAAACACATTATCTGCATTCACGATTTTAAATGATTTCAGATTGAAATCATGATTGTAAATGACATAGATGTGATAGATTTTGTAAACTCGTTTATTATTTTGTCAACGTTTATCTCAATAAAAATCACATGAGCGAAACGAAGCAAAATTATGACGGGAAGCCAAGCTATAGTGCATTGCGTTCGATCACTGAGAGAGTTCATTGGGTGACGGTGCTAGTGACGGTAAACAGGACAACTCAACTTAGTTTTCACGTAGCTGTAAGATTAAAGTGAGTGAATTATGGGCACTTTTGTAAAACGGTTGTCACAGAACTGGAGTAAGACATTCTTTGACAATAAAAAATTTTTTATTGGAATTTGGAATTATCCAAATAATAGGCCTAATATTCAAACGTACGCTCTGTGTACGTTTACTTTTAGTTTGCAAACGTTTACCATCTTTTTCCTAATAAACGCGTTTATTAACGTTTATTATAATTTTTTGACGTTTATCACATCTACGGTAAATGACGTGTTTTAAAGCCACAAGTTTATAGGCTTTATTTTTAATCTCGGGAGAGATTACATGCTCTTTGACTTGTGATTTAGAAATGTCATGCTAAACCACTGTAGTAAAGTAGGTATCACAGAATAAGAACAACAATACATTAACATCGTCAACAATTTATTAACAATTTATTAACAACAATATATAATTACTAGTATTAATGTTGATCTGCCAGCACCATGCGAAGGGGACGAAACGCGGAGGCAAACCAACTTTTAGTTGTTTGGACAAACCTGAAACTCAAACTAAATATCACTAGCCGAGTACATATTTTCTCCAAAGGAGATCAAGTTCTAAGCTTCAGATAGCTTGATTACTCTTTGCGGCTTTAATAATCTTATCCTTAACGTTGAACAAAACACATAGCCTAAAGCTATTGCAAGAATGACCACCTGTTTTTGCTGCATCTGCTTGAATGTTAATTCGGGTTCAGCCAGTGGCGTAACTACTGACCCCGCAGCCAGATCCCGCAATGAGGGGGGGGCGGGTGTAGGCCTCTAGCGAGCCCAAAATAATAGTGTTAATTTTTTTCGCACAGCAAAAAACACGAAATCCGATGTCACTATGCAGATGCGGTTTCTGGAACGCCAAAATGCTGTAAAACACGTTTTCGGCCCCGGACCCCGCTGGGAAAGCGTATTCCGCAGGTGGAGCTTAATACGTACCTGAAACCCACTAGCTGCATACTAATCTGCATTTAGATAAGGAGAGGAAAAGTAGGGAAAAAGGAAAAAAAACAATAAAAAAGAAAAAGGACAGTAGGCATAGGCCGAAGGGAAGGGAGCGTGAAAGGAGGGGAAAAGGGAAAGAGAAGTCCTGAATGATTTTTTGCATGGCGACGAAATTGGATGTTATGCCACTGGATTCAGCAGCAGGAAGGGGTTAATCGTCTTCGTTTCGGTTACATTTTGCACATATCGGAGACACATACCGTAACTAACAAGCTCGATAAATCGTAATAGGGGGCCTATATATCATATTGCCGCGAGGCTTTGAGCAGGCGAGACGAGGAGCACCATGACGGTGGTGAATCGCTAACTAATGGGGTGTTTACACGATCCAGCAAACGTCCAGCAGACTTTCAGTAAATATATTCAAAATACACGTGTTAATGCTGGATGTTAATGGTCAAAACTCCCTCTAAGACGCATTGCATCAGGCGCCGGAGTTGCGGGAGAATCCATGTAGATTGCACGCGCTCTGGGACGTGTCAGCAGCAGAAGCAGCAACATGCGGTGGGCCTAGAGGGGCTGATAAAATACGAAATCAGTAGGCTACCGCATTGGTATCACATGAACGTATCACAGGACGACCGTACCGGGCCGGGGTCCTACAATCAGTATAAAAAAAATTTGAGCTAATGCTCACGGGACGCGCGAAAGCCTATAGCAGTTCCCACCCGCAGGCAGTCACCCATCGCAGTACTAATCGGGCCCGGCACAGAGTAACTTCGTTTCAGCCGAAACTCGTTAACAACTACGCCACACCACCAACGCCAGTACCGTGGCGCCGCCTTGTTAATGATATAGACTTGTCCAGGCCGAAAGCGCCAAAAAAATCCATAAAACTCTCTATTTTGGCGTTCAAGGTCATCCAAGGTCATTGAATTCGGCGCCAATCGAAAGCTAGTATACGATCTTCTACTAGTGATTAATAGTAACCTAGGCCTTATCGCGCACCGTTACTGAGATACAGCGAGTTAATGGCCAAAAATCGCAAATTTTGCCTAACTCCTCTCATTTAGCGCCCTCGTTCGGGGTGACCCCTTTCGAATTTATCGAAAAGCTTTACGGTTCCTGAAACTAGAGTCTTCCGCGCAGCCGTCGGTGAAGATTTGGTGATTCTAGCTTGCACCGTTTTTGCCTGATCCACCCGTGTGACAGACAGACAGACGGACAGACAGACGGACAGAATTGCGATGGCTAAGACGCGCTGAAAGCAGTAGCTGCTTTCGCGCGTAAAAACTGCAGCTTAAGTAAGGCCTTCTGTTATGTCACTCACAGTCTCAGGAAAATAATTGCCGTCTCGTCGTTGTACAATAGAAAATTAAAAAATTTAATTTTGCCAGGTGTACAGTCAGAACATGTGAAACGAAATGTGAATTTATATATGTTTCAAATTTCCTGAAACATGTTTCTGTCAGGAATTGCCAAAATCGGATGACAGCTGACTGAGTTATAACAAATATAACAAGAAATTTGAGCTAAGGCTCACGAGACGCGCGAAAGCCTATAGCAGTTTTTGTTCGCGAACTATCAGTCTATATCCAGCTGTTTTCACGAAAGACTGGCCAACAACGGTAAAATAACGACTTTTACGGGGGTACTGCTCTTTGATGCCCTCGTGCGCAGGTTTCCTTGAACCTAGAAAATCGAGACTTAAACGGTCGAAATCTACGTTTAATGCTAAAAATTTCATACGCAGCTTTTCTATGTCTGTCTCAATTGGTTTCAGCACAATTCGCTCTTGAAGTGTCTCGCGCGCCAAAATCGCCAAAAAATCCATAAAAACCCCTATTTAAGCGTTCAAAGTCATCTAAGGTCATTGAAATCGGTGGCAATCGAGAGCCAGTGTACGACTTCCTATTAGTGATTAATAGTAACCTAGGCACTATCTCGCACCGTTACTGAGATACAGCGACTTATTGGCTAAAAATCGCAAATTTTGCTCACCCCCTCTCATTTAGCGCCCTCGTTCTGGGTGACCCCCTTCGAATTTACGGAAAAGCTTTACGGTTCCTGAAACTTGAGTCTTCCAGGCAGCCGAAGGTAAAGATTTGGTAATTCTAGCTTGCACCGTTTTGGACTGATCCACCCGTGTGACGGACGGACGGACGGACGAACAGACAAAATTGCGATGGCTAAGACGCGCTGAATACAGTAGCTACTTCCGCGCGTAAAAACGGTAAATTATATGACACACTGTAGTTTAAATATAGTTGTGATGGCTGCAGTAGACACATAGAACAACATTATATCATTTTAATTTTTTTTCGGCGAAATAAAATTGTCTGCTAATCAGTAGGCCTAATATTATTTTCTTATTATTTTTGTGAGAAGTCCATTCTGCTGTAGCCTGTAGGCCCTATTTCGTTACTCATGTTTTCCAACAATGTTGCCAGCAACGTGTGTAGTTGTTCACGTTGTGCGGACTCGGACATCTGAGTCCATTTTCGTGGAAGTATTTAAGTAGGTATAGGCAAGGAGATCGGCAGGGCAGTGGAGCACGAATCGCACTAATCCGACACAGATTCCGACAGATCGAGTTGAGTTCGTTTCAATTCGAATGCAATAATTGCGATATTTGTCACATTTGAGGTGTTCGCGCTCGCTGTAGTCGTTGCGTTTCCATTCATTCATCGTCAGTGACAAAGTCGACTGCACTGGCCTAAGTACGCCTACGCAGTGTCTTGGACAGCACCTTAGCTGAGCACAGGTGTCAGTGACAAACGTATTTTCCAAGATTCACACCACCCGCGTAGCGCTCCGTTTTTTATGCCTTCGCCAATGAAGTGGCCGGAGGCACTATGTTTCCAGAGTGTTCGTGCGTCCGTGCGTGCGTGAATCCTGAACAAACATTATTAGCAAGATATCTTTGGTTTTTGTTGACGGAGTTTGACCAAAATTTTCACCACTAAACGGACTTCGTGCAGATTTATGCGAAAATAAATGAAACTGGGGTTCTAAGACATTCTCTCTCATAGTTGCGTTGCCGTTGAACGTTGCCTGTTTACTGTCACTCGAACAACTTAAAACCTTTTACTTGGCAGGAAAGAATTGCATTGATAGCCCCAGTTTTTACAGGGTGGTCCAAATATAAGCCACATCTAGAATTTTTTGTCACAACTACATCAAACTTTAACCGTCTTTCAACACTTCAAAACTGACATTAATTGTCTAAATTAAATTTGACAGTTCTTGACAACTCTGAGAATTGTGATAATTTAAAGACATCGATCATGGCCTCAGTTACATACCAGAAGCCCAGCTGTCGCTAGGGAAGACATGCTACAGCCTATTTAGTTGCTGTTGCTGTTGCAGTACTGACCTTCAAAGTGAATGACCTTGACGGTCAGTACTGCAAGGTCAGTACTGCAACAGCTACAGCAACTAAATAGGCTGTAGCGTGTCGATAATTTTCATGTCATTCGAAAGGCAATATGCGACTTCCTATTAGCGACCAATAGCATCCTAGGCCATATCTCACTCGCACCGTTTAGCCACAATACATTTCTTACAAAAAACACTTTCGTTACACATAGACAAACACATCGTGCCATAGACGTCTGTAGCGCCTGAATAAAATCGGAAGTCGAACTAAAACGTGTGGAATAAATTATACATTTTACTGAGCAATAAATATGCAAAACAAATTAATGAAAAAAATTCACTACACTTTTTAACACGTCATTAGGCCTAGTGCCTACACTGGTTTGTGAAAAACTGCTGCCAGGTTTTGAATACTAATATTATTTTAGAAGGTAGTAATTCATCACCTATGGCCTTGTGTTATAAACGACAAAGTGAAAGAATTTCGAAAATGCTTGATGATGTAAACCTGTGAAACCGAATGATTTGTTATTTTGTGGATCACTCGGTATTTTTACGACACGGATGTTCTTCGAGACTGTTTTGTACATCTCACCCGGTGCCGACGAGTCTATCGTCTATTAGGCCTACTTGCGCTTGTCAGCGAGTGCTGCTCGATGATAAGTGTTTTAGGACATCATTCAGCTGCATCAAACCTGCACTTGCGCCGACTTCGCGAATTGACTGGTCGAGCCAATAATATGCTGCTAAGCTGCCGAAAAAAAACATTACGAAAAAACAGCAAACAAACATAACAAGAAAGCCTAGCTAACGTAAAGAGAACGCGCAACAGCAGTGCATGTATGAAGGCCCACTGCACACTGGGGTGTTCAGGCTAAGTTAATATACAAATACCAAAATCTTCATCTGCATTAGATAACGAGTTAGTTGTGTGGCGACACTTTGGGAACGCTATAGAGATGTGTCGCAGCCAGAAATCGCCAAAAATCCATAAAACCCCCTATTTTGGCGTTCAAGGTCATCCAAGGTCATTGCTCTGGGTGGCAATCGAAAGCCCGTGTACGACTTTCTATTAGGGATTAATAGTAACCTAGGCCCTATCTCGCACCGTTATTGAGATACAGCGACCTATTTGCTAAAAATTGCAAATTTTTCCTACTCCTCTCATTTAGCGCCCTCGTTCGGGGTGATCCCTTTCGAATTTATGGAAAAGCTTCACGGTTCCTGAAACTAGAGTCTTCCAGCCAGCCGATGGTAAAGATTTGGTGATCCTAGCTTGCACCGTTTTTGACTGATCCACCCGTGTGACGGACAGACGGACGGACAGAATTGCGTCGGCTAAAACGCGTTATAGCAGTAGTATCTGCTGTCGCGCGTAAAAATAGATGAACCTAATGGGGTGTTTACACGATCCAGCAAACGTCCAGCAAACTTCCAGCAAATGTATTCAAAATACACATGCTAATGCTGGACGTTTGCTGCTATACGTTATAATGGCCGAGCCAGCTGGATGTTTGCTGGATGTTTGTTGGACGTTTGCTGGAACGCGTAAACACTAAACACCCAAAAAGACGGTGCTTGACCGAACATAAACAAAAAGTTAAAAATAATGCCATGCAAACGAACGTTTTAAGCTATACAAAAATCACAACGATTACAAAACCTGCACAGAAACTAAGCTTCTAACCTCAACATCAATTTCACTCCGTTGTTTGCTTTCTTTGTACAAACATTTGCACATGACATTAGGTTACTTTACAGTTTGCATGAGCGTCCGAGAGGCCGATATAGCGTCGAAAAGTCGGCGGCTGTAAATTCTAAAATATTTGCTCAGCATTTTATTTTGCTATGTTTAAAATATCGTGAAATATTTGTGCTAATGATTTAACGTATGTTTCAACGGCTTGTCTCAGAACACACGTGGAAAATGTAGTTTTTGCGCGCGATAGCAGAATGCTTCGCGCTTCGCGCGTTAGCCATGGCCTGGGCGTCTGCCTTCTGTCTGTCCGTCCGTCCGTCACACTGCTGTATTGTGTCAAAACGGTGCAAGCTAGGATCACGAAATCTTCACCGTCGGCTGCCTCAAGTTCTCTAGTTTTTCGCAACAAAATTTCGTGCCCCTAGTGCGGGGGTTCTCTCGAACGAGGGCGTCAAACAGGGGTACCCCCTAAAACACGTTATTTTGCCGTTATTGGCTCGTAGTCTGAAAACGGGTGCAGACAGGTACAGACATGCTGCTTATTATGACAACCACTGGTGACAGACTTTTTAGATTTATGAACATCGATGACCTTGAACGACCATGAACCCCCCAAAAGGGGTTTTAGTGAATTTTTCGCAATTTTTGGATGCAGCGCACATTTCAACACTGAATTGCGACGAAATGGCTGGAGATAGAACAAGACAACCTGCGTATGAAATTTTCAGCATTCAACTTAGATTTTAGCAGTCCAAGAAACGACCCCCTAGGTTCAAAGAGGCCGTCGCAGACGGGTGTCAAAGACGGCTATCCCCCCGAAAAGTGGTTATTTTACCGCAATTATCTCGTGCAGCATGAAAACGGTTGCAGATAGGCACAGACATGCGGCTTATCATAATAAGCAATAGTGACAAGCTTTTTATTGGTGTCAACGTCGATGACCTTGACTGACTTGAACCCCCAAAATAGGCGTTTTAGTGAATTTTTTGCGATTTCCGGCTGTGACACACATTTTAAAAGTGAATTGCGCAGAAATGGCTAGAGATGGACTTGGACAACACGCGTAGGCCTATATTATGCCTATGACATTTTAGTATAGAACGTACATTTTTACGAATCTAAGTTTCGATCTCTTAAATTCAAGGAGTCTTCCGTACGGAGGCCTCAAATTTAAGTACTCTTTCAATATGCATTAATATCTTATTGCTGTAAAACTACACTGATTGAAAAAGTGGCAGGGCCGCTGCTATCGCGCGTCACGTGAGCTTTGCTCGAATTACGTGTCAGGTAAGTTAGATCCTATCTGAGATTTTCACATGGTTTAGTGCACGTACGATGCGCGTTGTTGTTCGCGCATGCATTTAACCTACGATTCGAAGTCCAGTTCAGCGACGTACTACGCGCTCGCATAGTTTAAGTTCAAACACATAGGGCCTATAGCGAGTGCTGAAGCCTTCTTGTATTTTGCTGTTTACTGCTTTGTCGTGAGAACACACAGCACTCTGTGACCTGCGTGCGCAATCCGAGAAAGCCTACTATTCACGGGGCGTATATAGAGAGCGCGCGTGGCGCCCCCGCACCTAAGTCGGCAAATAGGCCTAATGCAGACTGCCTGGAATAGGCCTACGCACGACACAGTTAATGCGACATTTTTGCATACAATAGCTAAAAATTTTTTTGCTCGCTTCGCTTGCAGATTATTTCTACCCCTTTTACATTTGTGGCGCCGCAGTTATTTGCCTGTATTGTTTAAACTGCATGAGATTTTATTTTTGTCAATTGATTCTCAAAAATAAGCCGAATGAACATTGTTGCCAAACATATCTCACATTTTAAAACTATAATGCACCAGATTTGATTTTGGCTGGAGCTCCGCTCCAGACCCTACTGGGGGAACTTGCAGCACTCCCCCAGCTCCTCTAGCTAAAATTTAAAGGTCCTACTTTTAACAGAAAGGAGAGGAGGTAATAAAGAAAGGAAAGGAAAGAGAAAAGGAAAAAAGGGGGATATGGCAAGGCAAAAAAAACGAAAACAGGAATGGGACGGAGGTAAGGAGGAGGAAGATAAAGAAGGGAAAAAAGAGCCGGGAATAACCTTCTGGATTTGCTCTTCCAGAAAAAAAATTCTAGCCACACCGTTACCAAAAAAATCATGCTCTTATACACTAAAAAAGCTTCAGCTTCGGGGGACTGTACCCCCAGTCTCCCTACTGTTGCTTTGCCCCTGGACTCCACTGGGGGACAGATCCCTTATATGCCCCTGCTATTAGGCTTAAGTTCTACAAGTTCAACATTGCCGAACAAAAACATAAAAAACGTCCTGCAGGACCACGCAGGCCTACACCGAATCAACTTCGTCTACATCAACCATGGTTCCTACTACACTGCAGAATTCATTTTCCCTGACTTTCCAAAAAAATGAATCATTTTCTCTGACTAATTTGTTCCCGCAAAATACCAATGTTGGCTTTCAATCGCTTGCAATTGCACTAGAAACAAAGGCGGCAAAACAAATTTAAAAGTGGAGATACAAATAATTGCGAGAGAAGCGAGCAGAGAAAAATTCTGAACTGTTGTATGCACTCTGCGTAAAGCAGTTCCAAATTTTTTCTGCATCGTTGTTAACTTTGCACCTTGGTACATTGATTTTCCCTAACTTTTCATGATCTTCTGATTTTTCCCTGACTTTCCCTGACTTCCTCTGACCATAGGAACCATGATCAACAATAGATATGATTGTGTACTTGATGCATAGGCCTAACCGGTCGACTTTGAGAATAACACAAATGATGATACTGACTTCTATGTAAAAAAAGACTAGGTGTAATATATCAGCGAGCGACAATGGACAGCCACGTACTGCACTGCTTCTGGCTGCAGAAAGTTGGGATTTATGCACAAAACGTATTTGAACCAGAAAACAAATGTCTGTAGTGATTTGCCAGTGTATATTTAATGCAAATAAATTAGCCTGCATTGCATGTCAAAGCTTCATAACAATCCAATGAGTCTAAACTTCTCACAAAAATTTCCACTGTTTCTCAAGTTCTTAACTGCAGCTACCCGGTAGATTATACACATAATTATCATCTCATTAAACTAAAAACACAGAATCAAATTCATGCCTATATTTAAGATTAGCCAGTTAAGCCAGTGATCACAAAATGGTCTCACAAGTAACCTCTGTGGAGAGTGGAGACTGCTGGTACACCGAGGCATCGTGGCAGGGGGGGACATAAAAGGGGGACCATTGCCGACCTCCCACCTAAATTTTTGGCTGTAGAATAGTCTTAATGTCAGTAAATTTCCGTCCGAAAATGAAACTGGGGCTGAAAACCATTTTAGAAAAATTTTGAAACAAAAATCAAAATTTTGAGCACCCATATTCTCCTCTGCTGGAAATCTGCAGTTGTCTATGTAAATTCTGACAGAAAGTTGCAATACACTTCAGAAAATTGCAATTTCCTCCGGCCCTGCCCTACCTACTTTTTTCACCCTTGGTACAGTTTTGTAACTTTTGGTACAAGCTGAATGCAGGTCCACCCAACCAACATTATCAAAGCAGTGAAGACATCAGGCGAAATATAACCACAAACAGACTGATAAACAAAGCTTTCCTCTATTCTGATTCTTAATCACATCCATACACTATGCTGCAAATTAGGGCCCATTTAAAAGAATTCGTTTCATTCTGAGGTAACTTCATGAAGCATTGATACAAGCACTGTAAAAACACTGGTCTATCCAACCATAGTTCTTTTTCGACCACGCAACCTGATCTCATCCAGTTTCCTAAGAACTTCATCTGCAGCGGCACCACCTCTGCTGCTTCTACTGCTGCTGTGTGAATAAGTATCCTTATAGCTGCGTAAGATGGCTTCAAACAGTGGTTCAGTTGATGGATGAGTGCTAAGCAACGCTCTCTCCAGCACATACAGATCAACTCCCTTGTCTTCGGCCGTCTCTTCAATGCTCGCCAAACCGAAATCGATGACGGCAATCAGGCAGTCTTCCGGTTTACCAACAAGCAGAAGATTGGACGTTGTCAAGTCGCCGTGAATGATGTGGTTGCGGTGCATTGTTCCAACAACTCGGCCAATGGCAGCAGCAAGCTTGAGCAGAGCATCCATGCAGCTATGCACTCCACTGACAGTTGTCTGCATGATATAATCCTTTACCATAATGCTGTCCTTCAGATACTCCATGTAGATCACACTGTTGTCCATGTCAACATAGTAAATGGCTGGGCAGAGTATACCTACAAAATTGAAATGTGATTACATTACATCATTAGACAAGCATCTCAGTCCTCTAAGATTACACACAGATGGCAGAAAATAAAGCCAAAAATACATGAGGGTCAATTACACAAAAACTAGGCCAAATATCAAAAATCTCTCCCAATCAAATTCAGATGCTGTTCCCTAGATTAAAGATCAGCAGTAACTAGCAAGCTCAAGTTGTATATGGTGGACAATTTTCTAACTTTTGAGTTTTTTTGACCTTCACCTTGACTTGGATTGCAACATGCATGTGTACCAGTCATCAACCTCTAACTATATACCAAATTCTGTTCAAATCAGAAAAAAAACTTTGTGTATGGACAGAGACCAGCTGTATTGGGTGAAAGAGACAATGTAAAAACTGGAACAGCACATGATGTTATGTCTCACACTCTTAAATTGCACAGAAGCACATCCGTGAGAAAATGTGCAATTTGAACTTTTAAAACATTTGGCTAAAATGCTTACCGTATATGGCAAGTGGCAATAAAACGACATCACTTGTAAGTTTTACAACAATGTAGCATCATCAGAATGGTTACTAACCACAAGCAATGCCAATAAAAACTTGTAAGAAAAACAAGTATACAGTACATAGATGCTTCACTATATAGCTGTGATCATAGTTTTTAGTTTTGTGCATCTTACTAGAGAGGAGAGATGTGGGAAGCACACACCCAACCTGCTAGCCAGCACCCTCAAAATCCAAAATCCAAAAACAAAATCCTGCATAAATCCATAAACAGACACATTAAATAATGTTTGAATCCATGGACTTGGAGCTTCAGCTGATGTCTGGGTAAAAACTGAAAAATCACAGGATTAGCATTGCCTGACAGGCACTCATAACTCAGGCCTTTTCTTTACTCTTACACATGACAAAGCTTCTAACTTAAACTAAACACTGTCTGCAACAATTGCTGAAAAACATTCTGCAAGAAGCAAGAACTGACAATGACCATTTGCCCTGCATCGCTGAATGCACTTGACTTCAGCACGTGTGCGACGAAGAGTCAAACTGCGATCGAGCACAAGATGCCGGTAAGACTTTAAAAACCGTTCCTTTGCTATTGTTGGCCGTCCAAAAAAGATGCCACTGTAAAGCTTTGCTTCTGCCCCTTGTTTCAGCAGCACCTTGTCCTGTAGCAAACCTTCATGAAACTTTGTGTGTGACATCACACCTACTCTCAACAAAAACAGACAATTACGTAAATTAACAAATACGCACTGTAAAATACAATAACTTACAAAATTTTATGTAACACATATAGTCACTACTGGTCATAGAAAATGCAAAACAGGACATCACATGCACAGTTATTAAAGCACACAGTTAATGAACATCATACAGTAGGCAAGCCCAAACAGTGATGTGTGACGTCCATCAGACTTGAACCACTCAAAACCAAGCCAAATATCAAAGAAGGTTAGCACCACAAAATGATGTTTGTTTATTATACCACTGAAAAAAAATGGAAGTCGCTGTATAAATGCTGCAACCTACCAGCGCACGCTAGGTACTTGAATCAAACAAACCCCACTTCTTTCAGCGATCCAACAAACTTCACACTAGCTGAAGTTAGTTGTGCTAAGCTGAGCAGATTACCTGTCAATTTTTAAAGCGCACGTTATTTATTGTATAATTCTATCATAAAAATAAGAGAAAAATAACAAACAATAACCGGAAACGCCGAAACAACAGTGCAATAACTATCTAAAACGTGACCACAAATGCAAAACACCAATGCAAAACACCAATTTGGCGTTAAATATTCTACGCGAGTTGTTGATGTTTATTTTCGCTTGTTGGTGTATATTTTTCTTCTGATGTACTACATTAGGCAGTATTATAGCAACTCAGCATAACAGTATGTCGTCTAGAGCGTTACGTAAATTGCAGCGTGAAAGAGACACGGAACTATTTTCACAGGCGAAACAGGATGACGGCGATGGAAGTTCTGACGTGGAAAAACCAGACACAGCTGACTCTCTTCAAGATCGTAGCAGCGTTAACCACAAGACATCTTCAGGACCTGCAAATTTATTTGATCTGGTAAGAACAGTGTGTGTGTGTGTGTGTTTGTCAAGAGTAGGTGCTTGTGCTGAATCTTTGTTTTTGAATTGTCACGATGTCTACAACATCGAACAATAACGTAACACGTGTGAAATTAGAAGTGAAGGACTTCAATTTTTGTAAAAAAAACTGGTCACTGATAGAGTTGTGGGTAAACATGCAGTTTAGCGGCCTAAACAAAATACACAGTCAACTTACTGCCTATACAGGCCAAAGCGTGCATGCGGTTAGTTAACCCTAACCCTAACTCTAAACCTAAGCCTAACCCTAAGCTTCGCCTGTATATAGGCGGTAAGTTGACTGTGTATTTTGTTTAGGCTGCTAAACTGCATGTTTACCGAGTTGTGATT
>Ga0209367_1003600_pt1 | contig 21107 bp, 17 predicted proteins | sample WorMetLIZISLAND2_FD_187412 | JGI IMG/M metagenome (GOLD analysis project Ga0209367, IMG submission 187412) | Marine gutless worms symbiont microbial communities from Max Planck institute for Marine Microbiology, Germany - Olavius geniculatus... ...
TTGACAGACAACAATAAAAGCAAGGACAGACAATAGTTACATATGACAGTAAGAGGGTGGTGTTAAACTAGACATTAGCACCAAACAAACATAAAAACTGTAGAGTAATGACACTATTAATTACTAAATAAAAAAAACAAGCACACGCACTATGCAATGATAAAGATAAAGCCACATATCACTTTGACAAAGTGCGTAAAAAATCAATATTATTATTGTCACACTTATGCCATAGTTGTCTGAAAGAATGCTGACTATGTAGTGTAAGAGTTTCAAAGCTAGGTAAACCTAACTCCAACAATATTAGTGTTACACTGAAATGCCGAGCAAAACCAAAAAAAAGTTTAATACATTTGTGGTAGGCAGACTTCAACATACTATATCTTTATTCGCCAATGCAGTACGCAATACATCAATATTCGACCAGATCGCGTAATACGCTGCGGTTGATGAATACTCTAAGGGACAGAACTTAGAAACATTACGTGACCTTTATGACCTTGCAAAATTTGAATGACTTTAATTTTATTACCGTAATTTTTTGTATATATGTAAAAACAAATAAAAGTAAAACTATAAATAATGGGCAGCCTAATATTAATGACAATTTCAATTATATGGTTTTATTTTCAATTTTGATAATTGTTTAAAATAAATGACTACTGTATTAAAATTTTGCAATATGCTTTAGTTTTTATCCGTAATAGTGACTGTTATGTTTCATCGCTATAAATATGTGGACAGTTTAATGGGGATCGGTCTATGAGTTCTGCAAAGTCGCAACATCATCATATCACAACGCATAAAAATAACTCGCACGTCACGCAATCACATTAACACATTGCTTAGTTAGTGTTAATAAAGGACCAATAGCATAGACAAATGTCTTAAGAAATTTGTTTTAAATGTATTCCCCTAATATCATCAAGCAAAAAAATATACCACAATTTGCTTACAAAATTTTAATAGGGATTAATTAGATTATTGCTTAATTAATAAGTCATTAATTTGTTATTTAATTAATAAACGTATTAAGTATAATATTTTATCTATGAACTAAAAATAACTACTACAAAATTAAGTTAATTAAAAGTACTTTATTTTTAATTTAATATACTAAACATCGTATGTCTTGTATGTTATTATTTTAAAAGCTTCATTAAAATTTAATAAGTTCATTAAACAAAAAAAAAATTTCAAATAAGGGGTCGATAACTTTAGTGCCTTTTACATCTTATAATGTTTATTGCACGATGTGGTAAACAAAATAATGATCTGAGCAATAGCCATGCCAAAATTATTAACGTTCTAAATGGCATAGTACTGTGCAGGTCATTAATCGACTTATTTATCAATATGATTGTCAATACTCATTCAGTGTCTCTCAACCATGATCGAATCATCAATAAACATAATGTAAGTTTACTCACCTTATATTCACGCTATTTAGCTAAAACCATATTGTGACCAAGTTTTTATCTCCGCCTGCCCAATGTTAAGTTCTCCCCAGCCCAAATGTTAGTCGCCAACCCACCAGTTCATATCGATTTTTGTTTCCTTTTTCTTCTTCTTTTTACTGTGGATTGCTGAAGCCCTGTCGAGCTTTTTATAAAACTCGACACATGCCGAACACTGTCCTCTCTGCACCTTCTTAGGGAGTCTTAGAATTATTTTAATGGCGGTCCCGTTTTACCAGTTACAGAGTCGTCATAGGGACATGTACCACCCTGGTGACTGTGCTAAAAAGTTTGGCGCATGACTCTCCAAGTGGCGCTGTATGCTTCGACCCAGTTATTTACCAGATGGCCTGCGATGCCGTGCGGCGACTCACGCACGTGACAGCTCCGTGAATTCGGCGCACCATGGTACGGCGGCGCAACTGTTGATGCCATTAGCTGCCTCGTATGCGCTTGCAGACTTGGCGCCGCTCTCACGACTGCGCCTTGCTCTACGGCAGCATGAATGATGAGTTGTCGCTCCTCGCGCTGGCCTGTGGCTCGTTCAGCGCGATGGGATCGGGCGTTGGCGTTGGCGAAGTGCTGTTCACGTATAACATCAGTATTTATTGACGTCAGTGTTCTTAAATAAATCACCAGACGACTTTTGCGTCTGACAAAAAAATAACAAGCAACAAGCCAACAAACTTAAGCTCGATACTGTGGGCTATATCAAGGACTGATGCTGCTATAGTCTGCTGGCGGTCGGCCATTGCACAACAGCACTATACAGCACAAAATATTATTTCTAATTAATGACAATTCCCCCTTTCGTGGTAACGCCTAAACGGTCTTCAAAATGGCCAAAATATAGGCACAGAAGCTAATTTTGCCAACCTTTAACCAGTCGGTGTTATGGTCATCTGTCATGCCAGGTTAACAATGTTACAACTAGGGGATCAGTCGACAACCAAAAAACTGACCTAAGCCGATAAACCTCGCGGTTTCCGCGCTGGGTCCTAAAATTTGGGATCCCCAAATTCGGCGTTAATACAGAATTAAAAACAATTTCTTATGGTATTGATCTATTTAAGTCTGACAAAGCAGACAGGAGATAAAGCTCACCCCCTTTAATATCAGTCCCGGTAAGTAAATCGGTAAAGTGTACAACGTTCTGGTGTTTGTTGTCTCGATCATCAATAATTAACAGTGGGTGAAACTGATTTACAAACATACGAACTGTTGGTCTTATTTCCGGTAAAAACACGTATTTTTTCCGGTATTGTCTCGTTCATCTTTAGGAGTTTGTTAGTTATATTAATGCAATCATTCAACTATATGTATCCGAAGAAAAAAAGTTGTTAATCATCAGCATTTGATTTTAATCCCTATCTTGTAATAATCGCTAGAGTAAGTTAAATCAATCAAATGTTTTTTCAAGGTAAACGTTAAACATTCCAGGTAGATGTACAGCTTGGTCTGGCGTTTTCATATAGCCTTTTTGGTTTTGTAAATTTTTAGAATCAAGCCAACAAATAGTAAAATCAGAATGAAAATCATTATCGTTTCGAGGCCAATAAGATCCGTCAAAGCACCCTTTACCGCTTGCCAAATCATTTTTGCTAAAATCATGTTTGGTTGTGCCGTCGTTGTGCTCGTAAATAGATGGCTAAAGATAAAATCTGATTTTACAATTTTCACTCCTAGTAACAGCATAGAAATTAAATTAAAAAAACATACAATGTATTTTGATTAAAATGCTATTAATTCCAGTTACGGTTATTCTAATAACGATCGCCCAATCAAAACCGCTAAGCAGATTAAATTCTGTGTTTGCAGTGGCCATAATTAAAATCTTTTGCTAAAGAATAATTGATAAACTGTCATAGATCTTTGCCTGCTCTTTTGATGCATTTAAAGCAATGTCAAAGTCCAAACAAGATTCAATTTTAGATGCCAAAATCGCTTCGAATTCGGGTTTTTCACTGCTAATTTAGGCAATACAGCTTTCAAAGTATAGTCAAGCTCTAGAGCTGCGTTCACATCGTCCAAAAAAGTGATTTAAATAAAATCTGCGCAAAAGTACCATACTATACGGATAGCTTGTTTTAATTTTTGCTTCCGAAGAAAAGTCGTCGCAAAAAACTTGACTCAAGTAAATGTTGTTTAAAACTTTAACTTTTGTTTCGCATGGTATTGTGTACTAACTCTGAAAAGCATTAATAAAAATTTCAAGGCTTATATTCGAAATTGGTTTCAATGAACTCTCGGATTCACTCGAAAAACGACTTTTCTTGTAAACGGTAATTGAGCTAATGTTTACCATAAGTGCCATTGCACAACTGTTATCGGATATTGAGTGCAAATTCAAATTTAAGTTTGAGATTTTGGCGGTCATTCGCAACTGCATAATATTTGTTTGCATTGTTGTAAATAATAAATTTTGGAGTGCCTGTAAGCTCTGTGTGATCTGTTCCTTCGTCAAATGATAACAGCGGAAAAGTATGAACTTGCCAAATATTCATGGGTGCAGTCAAGTCACCTACTGTTAAGGGCACATTCACAATGATAATCAGTGTAACAGTTCTCGTCCGTGTATTTGTTGATCGCACTAGCAATGTTTCCCATTGTGTAATAATGATGGACAGATGGATATACCAGTCTGGCTAGTAGATTGTGCTTTTTGATTGTGTTTCCCAAAATGTTTAAGTGATCTTGCTATATTACTGTTTCAATAAGGTGATGGCTCAAACGACCAAATGAAAGGTTTTTTAAAGCCAAATATAAGCACTCATTTTTCTGTAATTGTGTAAGAATTTCTCCGACCTGTTCAACGACAACCGAAAGTAGTCGTTGAGCCGTATAACCTTCGATTTTCAGATTCTGCATTCGTTTATTTTTTTTTCACGATAGATAGACGAGTGATGTTTATCAGACGGTCAATTTGGTCAAAACGATTGGAGGTCAGTTTTGTAACTCGTGTAATCAGATTTTGACCGACGATCCACGCCGATAAGGTCTTGCTTGTAGAATCTAGCACGTGACGTAAAAGTGGCCTTAATTGTTCCACATCAAGACCCGTTGCCAGGTAAAAGTTCCACGCTAGGCCTGACCCTAAAAAGACCCTACGCCTCGTTTTTGTCTTGGTGATTCTGTGATGTCAGCTAATAAGCCATTAATCTTCCGCTGTCTGACATGCACCAGACATAAGACTTTTCTTCGTAATGCAAAAATTTGCTTCACGGTGTACAGAATGTACCTGCATCGTAATCTGAATAATGAGTCCAAATGCGTTTCTAAGTTTTACCGTAATTACGGGTTATTAAATACTTATTTTTTCTCACTCTTTTGTTAAAGAAATTTTTTCACTGTTATTGATTGAAGAATTGTATAATAGAGAACGATACGACCATTATCTGTTGTAAAATGGACTTGCGCATCCAAGGTCTCCATAGAGGAACCGTAGTTTTTTCGCAGAATTGATTCTCCATGTACTGCGGCGATCATCGTCAGCATTGTCAGTATCAGCGTCATCATTGCCATCGTTCTGGCTTTTGTATTTACTTCTCCTAAAGACCAAAATTCTGCTCACGCAAAATCATATTTCTACGTCAGTCAGAATTATAATTAATAACAATAACAAAAACAACAACAATGGTGGGCCCATTTGACAGAATACTCGCCTTTACATTTTATCTCATTATTTAACATGACGTCCGTCGTGACGCTGCAAGCAGGTTTTAATGCGATGAAAATTTTTTTATCAGTGCACTGGCTAATGCAATATTTGCATTTGTGTTTTTCTAAAATTTCCACTCTTCGTAAATCACCAACTCATTAGCCTACATCCGAACATGTAGTTATTAGCTCACACAGCTATGTTAATATTCTGTGTTTACAAAGTGACGTTTCATTATAATTGAACACATTGAACTTTCGAAGCGCTCAGAGCGTTCACTTGACTGCTGGCGTTAGTGATATTTTTGTTTTTCGTTCGTGCGCTGCAATGGGATTTAGATGCCAGGTCTCGTCAAGTTAGTGTAAACCAATAGATTAGGCCTGTCTGTCTGAGCTGCTGTCGGCCGTCGCTATAGCAACTTATGATTAACACTTGTTTGTGTATAAACTGTTTTTCTGCGCAGCATACTTTCAACAGGAACTAAAAAGTTTTGCGTTTATTTCCAGACTTTGTGTCACTGTCTACTGCGTTCTATCTCGGTTCTAGTGCATTGCATCTGCTATCTGCAGATTACCGCGGTCACCTTTGCCGTTTTTTTATTTTAATAGCAACTTTACAACCGTTTTAATTGCACAGTAGCATTTTCCTATTTTTGTACAATTTTGTTTGTTGCCTATTCTGCTGATATGCGCTCAGCAATCTATCGCCAATTTGCGATCTCTGACGCCATTTTCGCGTTTTGTTTTTGAACAAGACTAAAAACTCACATATACCATTGACAACTCTGTCACTTAGAATTTTTATTACTGGCTTGAAACATGCCTTAGCTGATGTCTGACGCTGCACTTGTGCTGCTTGATCTCTAAAATAATGTTTTAATCTGTCATGAGTCACTAGTCCACGCAGATCTTTTCCTGTTTGTTCGTCTGCCAGCATGTACGATTCACCCGCCTCATGTGAAGATACCGTCTGTTTAACCACATACGGTTTTTTAACATGCGGTTTTTTTGTCAAAATTTTGTTGATACCGGTGACGATACGCGCATCTTTTAGTAAAACTAGCTTACCAATTTTAAAGTCTGGTTGTTTTACTTTGTGCCTTGTGTCGTAATCGTGCTTTATTCGTTGTTTTGATTCTATTCTGTTTATCCTGACTATGTCGCGTACCGTTTTAATCGACTCTTTTAACCAAACTGCATATAGTTCAGCCTCCCTACTATAAAATGTGTCTGGGATTTTGACGTCTCACTGTATAGGTAAAGGTATGTCAAATCCGTGAAAAACAAAATAAGAACTTAGCTTAGTGTCACTGCTTGCAGTGGCACGTAAGCTCAACTCGATTAATAAAATTTGCGCCTCCAAGTGTTTGTCATCGCAATCTAAATTAAAATAAAGCTTTAGCCCTTGATTTAGAGCCTTAATCGCCCTTTGTGCTATTTTATTAGTTTTTTTAGCCATGGCAGCAGAAGTTTTATGCTTTACGCCCAAAATTTTACCTACAGTAGCGAAAAATAGACTCATGTATCTACTCTCTTGATTGCTTAGGAGATAATCGACTCGGCCAAAATTTGCGATGATTTCGGAAACAAATATTTTTGCTGTTGTAAAGGCAGATTCGTCTGCAAAAGGGACAAATTTAACCCAGCGGCTGAAGTGACAAACAAATGCCAAAATAATTTTATTTCCCTGTGCTGTTAGCCATGTTAAGACTTTATGATTCATGCTTAATTCATGCTCCAAAACGAGAATGGTTTAATGGGGACCGGAATTGGCACCAAGGCAGCTGTTCCGGGGTTTGTCACTATTTTTGATTTCTGGCAAATGTAACAATTTCGAGACACGTTTTTTATGTCTGGTAATATTTTCGGCCAAAAATAACGACTAGCCAACGTCGAAATAAATTTATTTGCTGCAAAATGCCCGAGTGTTGCATGCCATTTCTGTAACAAGGTCGCAGTGTGACATTCAAAGACGCATAATTGATACTGTTGTGGTCTGACTTTTTTTCCTTTTTCCCCTAGGTAAGGAAACTTTTGTACAGTAAATTGTTTTCAATATAATAATTTTCAGACATCAAAAACATTTTTTCTGGTTTTTTCGGTGTCTCTGGGTAATTCCTCTCTTTTCAAAAATAAATAAATTGGTGCGAAGTAACAGTCAGCTTAGTAGTCGGGTATGGTAATTTTTGGTTTGTCTATAATTCCTGCTATTTTTTCAGTTAATTTGACATAATCTGTCTCTATTGGAGTGCTCTGCCAATCTTTTAACCATTGTTCAAAGTCATTAATTTTATCCTTATTATTCATTGTCTGTCTTTGATCTGTGTTATGGTTTACAATGTGATCCCCCACTATGTTGCTTGGCGCATCGCTGCTTGTTGGCATGGTGGCATTATTTTGGTCGTCAGTTGCACCTTGGCCGTATACTGCTTGTTGCTGCAAGCTTCTGGCCTTCCTTGCAGCAATTCTAGCTGCGCCTAGTTGGTGCTATAACGTTCAGGGGATTTTGCTGTTTCTCATTATACAGTGACATTATGGGGGCTGTTATTTTTTTGATCAGCCGAATTAAAGAAAACGAAAATTGTTGCATTTGAATTTATTTCATGTAAATTTTCTTGCTTATTTTTTACTAAGTCGTATTGTATTTGATATGCAATCAAAAGTTAAAGTTTTGAACAACATTTACTTAAGTCAGGATTTTTATAGTCTCCCCCTCACCGTCTGTCGTCAGTTTATCCAAAATAAACTCTTTATTTTTTAGGTGTTCTGAAGGTTTATAGGCATAAATTTCATGATTTGTGATCTGCTGACAGAAATAACTAAATTGTGCTTTGCTTCATTATCAACCGCGGATTATCTAATCGCATTGAGGCATGAAACTTTGCTAAGCTATTTTTTTATATGAAACGCCGACTAGTTTAACTATCTCTTATCCCTATTCGTAACTTTAAACTCTATTTTAACTTTAATTTTAACCCTGTTCTTAATCCTAGCCCTATCCTGTTGCGACATCTGTAGATCCGCACATCCGCCGATCCGTTTTTACCATCGTCCGTGGTTTATACTTTTCTAGAGAAAGGTGGCGACCGCAGCGACGTCAGAAGTAGCGACGGCTGGCCAGAACTACAGAGGCGGTCATGGTGGACGTTACCAGGCAGGACGAGGTGGATTTAGCGGACCTCAGTCACTGACCCAGACGCACAAGGTCAAGTGTTACAACTATGGCGAGCTTGGCCACATGTCCAGGGAATGTCCCCAGAAACGAGCCAATGCTCATGATGGTCACCATCGCCTGCAAGGTCTGGGTGGATCAAGTGCCACAACTGCGCAGGATGGGGACATATGGCCAGAGAATGTGCGTCAGTGCCGTGTGGTAGACCTGGTGGTCTCAGGGGAAGTTGGCGCGGCAGGTATCAAGGTGGTACCCGAAGTGATGGACCGAACAAAAAAGTTCGCGTCAACTTGGTGTCAACGGACGAAACGACCCAGGTGAAAACCCGTGACAGGGGCGTTTAGTACGAGGACGGCGGCAAGCAAGCTAACCACAATAATTTTAATAGCTGGGAATTTGGTGCTCACCCGATCGTTGGGACTATATGTACAAATGATACTGATGTTTATGTGCGTATATTTCCTCTGAAATATGTTAAGGTAACTGTTTCGGGGTGTGATTGTGTCGCATTAGAGGATAGCGGGTGTCAGATACCCTTAAGTCAGTAACCGTCTGTTCTTATGGTGCTGCAACGAAACAGTAAGTAATGTTACTCTTCACGGTTTTGGGAGGGACCAAACGGTACGTGCTCTGTTGATGAACCTAACTGTGTGTTTGAATAATGTTGAGTGTGATGATATACATGAAATGCCGATTGAATGTGCCGTAGCTGATTTATACTCAGCTGATTATGATGTCACCTTGCCGGTAGATGTCGTCCGTAGCTTGCAAGTGGCAGCCGGTACAGCTGCTAGTGTGTCTGGGTGTGTTGAGAGTGACGTGTGTGACGTCACGACCAAGACCGATCCACCCAAGGTTAAGGGTAATGCCCTGGAGAAGGTGGACGGCTTACCTGCAGATCCAGAGAAAAATGGCAGTTACTTGATTAACCCTGTGGGGTCTGATGTGTGTATATTTGCTCAAGCTACTTTATATGTGTGTTTGTTGATAATGCTGTTTGCTATTCCTATAGCCGTGTGTTTTGAAGTTCAGTACCAAATCAAGGGTGTACCCAGTAGGACCCATACAGCTAAGGGATGTGCGAATACATCCGTGTATGGAACTGATTCTGTTCAGTGTTTCACATTTTTGCTCGTGTTTGTTAGTTGTAAGTTGTACAAACGCACGGTTCTGGTTAAGTCGGAGAAAAGAGATGAGCTTCGAGAGCTTTGACTGCTTACACATTCGATCAACGAGAAAAACTTCGCCAGCTGCTCGAGGAGATCGCCGACCAGTTTGACGACCGATCCGGGCGGTGCGACGCAGGGATCCATCGCATCCAGGCCACCGACGGTTTCATGTGACGGCAAAAGCGACCCTGCCGTGCACCAGACGCGTGCCGTGATGTCGCGGACTGATACGCCTGTCGAACAGTTTGATGGCGAATCCGATTGAGTGTGTTGCCAAGAAGGACGGGGGTGTTGGCGTCGCGAGTGACTATGGCTACCTAAACTCAGATACTGTAGGTGACGTTTTTCTGATGCCAACAATTGACGAAGTGTTGCGCAATATCGACAAAATACATATAATGTGATCAGCAACTACATTAAGTTGATCTGTTGTCACGTCAGTAAGATGAAATGTGTGTGTTAATCGTATTGCGTTATTATGATGCACATAATGTATGCATACATGTCTTGCGCTGTATTATTGCTTATTTGATTATTTGTGTATAACTAGGAATGTCATTGACGTTTATTCAGCTAGATACATCGTATATGTTGTGACAATATTATTGTATGTAATTATTACCTTGGTCATCTTATGATGTATGTACGATATTGTATGTATTGACGTACCATGACACCTTGATATACTGGCATGTTTATTTTTGTACGCCTGTAGTGATGCGTGATTTGTGTGTGTTATACGTGTAAACAGGGAAGAAGTAAAATGGGTTTAGTTTGTTCCCCATTTTATTCTTTTCCCCAAGGGGGAAGGTGTCAAGCCGAGTTAGTTTGTTGGCCGGCGTATGTGTGTGACACTTGCGAGAAAGTCTGCGTCGATTTTATTTTCGCGTCAGAATAAGCTCGCTAGCTGTATTTTCGCTGCTTGTTTGTCAATGCATTCTATTAGTTGTCCATGGAGATCGACTACGACGGACTGACTCATGTGTATAGCAACTCTGCCTTGACGTGACTGGAGTGTGTCTGTCAGTGTGCTTGCCTGTTACTGTCGTTGTATGGCTAGTTGTGCCTGTGTTTGTGCGTTCAGGCTAGTGCGTAAGTAACTAGTTGTGTTACTGCGGCTTACGTTATGTGACTGTGTCTACATACCTGTTTGTAATTAGCATTAGGTCCCGACCTATCAGAGAGTGTGTTTTGAACTCAGCGCCACGTTAAGCAGGTCATAAATTGAATGTTGTGATTGCTATTGGCTAAAACAAGCGACAATTAAATCAGTGTCCAATGTAAACGCGTAATTGAGCTGTTCGAGTACAGTTGTTGTTCTGTCGTGGACATGAACGGTCCATGTGTGTGGCATGCGATAATGCCAAGGTTGTATAGCCTTTGATTTGGCTTGTGTGATCTTATAGGGTGCTTATGTAGCCCCTAGCTGTAGAATTTGATTAGCGGAAGACCTGTGTTGATCTCGGGAGTAGCGTTAGTAAACAAGGTGCTTGTGTAGGCCATATAGTAGTATAACGCGGGTAGGAGACTTTTATGAGTAAAACTCAAGAGTCTAAGAGATATAGAGCTATCTGTATAGTCTGTATTGAAGCCTCTTTGTGTGGCTTAGTTGTGTGTCGATAATTTGTGATGTTTTTATATGATATTTGATAATATTGATTGTTCGATACTGTTTATATCACTGTAATTTGATCTCTTGATGTAAAGCTAATATATTAATGTTTGAACAGTGAAACTAAATTGTTATGACTAAAAGGTTTTAGGTGTAAGAAATTAGATTATTTATATGTTTCACCGCCCCAATCTGACTTTTAATCCTGCCAAGGCTTTCTCCCATTGTTATTGCTCGTTTGTTGTGTTTAATTCGATCTTTTGAAACTTTTGTCAAACCTAAATTTTAGCCTTAGGTCCGAGATGAACTAAACTTCGTTCAGTCCATCTGGGAATAACGATAACTCGTAAAACAGTTGTAGATCGGTTTCAAAAACGTTTGTTCAAATTCCATTATCCATTAATATAGCGAAATAACGTGAAAAACAATACATAATTTCTGATCACCCAAATATTGAAAGAACTGCGACGAGACCTACTCTTATCTAGACATCGGTCTGCAAGTAAACACGAACGGTTACAAACTGCTCAACTGCTCCACTGCCGCTGCAGTACTGGTTTTTTATACAAGAATGTCTACAGATCTTTCAACACAACGCTCGGCGGCTGCGTCTTTTTAATTTAGCCTTGGGCGCGGCCGCCAGCTATCCAGGAATTCTTAAGATATCTGGCACCTACAGAATAGTTCATTGATTTATTGATGTGAAAGCTGAGATATCACTTGTTGAACAGTAAAACTGAACAAATCGTGATTGATTGAACAATTTGATTTGCAGCTGTGACTGCTTAGATATTGAACTATATACTTACCGTGTTTATTTTGCTATTGACTTTGCATTGATTTATTAATTTGCACGCTGTACATATTTGCTATTAAAAACATATTATTGCTTTATTCTCAATTTTGTGGCTGTTTACTTAAGCATTTGGCCTAAGTTGACTCTAAACTAAGTTTAGCGTAAACCTAAGATCAAATCCTGCAAGACAGTTTTACAGTGTTAAATTTCCATTTTTTCCATATATTTTTCAAAATGAAAATTTTTTAGTTTTGACCTGCAGCTTTTGCGAGACGGTTTTTGCTCAGGATTGTATTTTTGAAAAGCATTTTCTGACAAGAAAAAAATTTGTCAACTTTCAAAAGTCTCCAAATCACGAATTTAATGTTTTTTGTTTCGAGCTTCTTGTCCTGTCAAAAAACTTTCTGTGGGCGTTAATGCTAATTACATAGTTTTCGCTAATTTGTTTGTGCTCGCCAAACACACCCTCCCAAGTGCTTTATGCTGTTAATTTGTCGTTCCTTCAATTTTTTTTAACCATCACAGTTGTCTGACTTCTTTGGCACGACGCTGCTTGAACAGCCTTTGAAAATAATTACACCACAATTACAAATATTGCAAGCAAATTACTCACAAGAATTGGAAATACACAAGCGTGCAAAACTTGACCTTGTCAATTTCGCAAATCTCATCAAACAAGACAAACAAGCTTATCCGCTTCTGGCTCATTTGATGGTTAACAGTTAGCAGGACTATTCATGCGGATCTTACTACTGGTCTTTTATTTTAATGAGTTGGCGTTTAAGGATTTTGGTGGCTGTTGGATTACTTGCTGGTGCTAGTTTTGCTTTTTCACTTTTTTTGAGCTATGTCAACTCCGGGTCTGTGAGACGGCTACTATGACTACATTATACAAGAGAGAAAAATAAGCATCGATTTTTGTGTATTTTATGCATAAGAACATATAATAAAGCAAATATGACGAATAAACACAGGTCAACAACCAAACACGTCCGCTCGCGACGAGCGCGACTGGCAGACTCGTTCGCTGGGCCTACGCACGCGCGACCGCAGCAGCAACTAAAAATAGACCTAGCACGTGCTTGCTACTCAAGCGTGACATTACCTTCATCTCTCAAAAGATGCATTGTACGAGCTTGTTAATCAACGAGGACAGTGCATCATAATATAATACACGTACAAACAAAATGTTGATCACATCGATATTCATTAAACCGTTTATAATGCACGATTCAACTTATACACAACTTTTACGTAAATCAAACAGAAATCCAATTTTACAAAGCATAAGCTTACACACGTACGGTAATCGTAACATAAACATTCGATATTACAAAGCAATATCTTACAGTTCGTTTCATCAAGTTACTCTGCTTGACTGTCATCAAAATTTAAACGCGAAAGACAATCAACGGCTGCGTTGTTACGTCCAGAGCGGCATTTGAATGCCAGAGAGAATTCTTGCAGAGCCAAAGCCCAACGCATGAGCTTAGCACTCTTAAGAGATGACTCCGTCAGATACGACAACGGATTGTGATCAGAATAGACAGTCACTTCTGACAGGAATATCCAGCTACGATACTTTTGTAGTGCGACGAGAGCTGCGTAAGCTTCACGCTCGATGGTTGACCAGAAACGTTGCGTTGCATTCAGCTTCGTGCTTGAGAACGCGATTGGCACCTCAGTACCGTCTGGACTCGACTGGATTAATATGGCACACGTCGAAGAACCACTGGTGTCGACGAACAAGTTGAACGGCTTCGTGAAGTCGACCACATACAACCTAGCCTATTTGCACTTCCTCAAATTTAAAGTCAAACCAGCTCTTTTCATCGTGAGCAGAAATTTGTCGAGATCATTCAAATGAACTCGCCACTGATTTGAATGCACCGCAATATCTTCTACAAAAGAATCAGTAAATGCTCGTATAGGACGCAAGATTTTAGTGATAGCACGAACAAATGAATTTCCGCTACTTTTCATACCGAACGGAACACGGTTGAACTCAAACAAACCGGCGTCACAAACAAACGCTGTTAACCATTTATCTTTTTCTCGTACGCCAATTTGCCAGTAACTTGCTTTACAGTCAACAACCGTTATGTAACGACTCCGTCCTACACGCTGGAATACACTCGAAATGTCAGGTAACGAATATGCATCAGAACGCGTAAATCGGTTTACATAACGATAGTCGACAGCAAGTCGAACCCCATTACAACCCTTCTTGCTCTTCAAAACACAGACGAGTGGACTCGCCATTGGACTTTGTGATGGGCGTACGATATCGTTACGTAACATCTCCTGTATCTGACGATCAATCTTGGGTTTTAACTTTTCGGGTATTCGATACGCAGACAAACGTTTTGGTTTAAAATCATCTGTGAGAGGAATGGTATGTGTGACAACGTCAGTATACCCCGGAACATCAGAAAAAACATTCGGGATATTTATCGAGTACTTCTAACAACTCTAACTGCTGATCACGGTTTAAGTGACTAATCAATTTTATCACTCGGCAAAAGAATAGTACTCGGCTGAACTAACGTTGACGGAATAACATCCAAATCACCAAACTCAGCATCATGGTCATACACAATCGCACATGTAGTTACAGACATTGACTCAAGGTCACTCACAAAGGAATTATAAGTAACCGAATCAACTCGCACATAGAACTTTCTCAGTTTGTTAGCATGAAAATGACGTCGCACGCCATCTAACTCAACGGTATAAGTGTACGGTGAACGCTCATCGACCACAGTAGCAGGGCCGGTCCACTTACTAAATAAACGGCTAGAAGTACAATCAGGCATCAAGATTAACACTTGCTCACCAATATCAAAGTGTCTATCTTTGCTACGCAAATTGTAGTGTGAGGCATAACGATTTTGTTCTCGCTCACTATGGGAAGTTGCGTAGGTTTTTGCGATTTCCAATTTTTCATGGAGTTCCTGCAAATACTTAGTGGCATTTTTACCAAAGCTTACTGGTAATTTTTCCTTACCACACCAACTTTCTTTCAAAATCGATAATAAACCTCTGGGCAAGTGACCCATTACTAACGTTTATGGAGCCACCCTTGTCGTCTTATTTTCAACCTCGCGCAAACACCACATGGCCATTGGTAGATATTTGTGCCATTGTTTTGGATAATCCATGGCCAGCTTGGACACAATAGTCTTGACGTTACCCACGGCACGTTCTGTTAGACCAGTGGACTGGGGATGGTATAAAGAATTAAAACGAGGGGTTGCGCCCAAACGTTTTTAAAAATTCCCTGGTCAGCTGGCTGATGAAATTAGTGCCAAAGTCCGAGAACACGTGTGACCCACAGCCTGTGAATTGCCACAGCTCAAGTAGAGCATTACATATATTTTTAGCAGTAAGTGATTTCAACGGAATACAAACAGGAAAGCGACTGAAATTGTCCACTGCCACGAAAGCGTAATTATACATAACTTTCTGACCTAGAAATAAAGGACGTGCACAGTCAATAAACCAGTGATCAAACACTCTATCTGCCTCGGTATTGGTGTGATGGGCACTCTATCACGATAAGTAACACGAGCTTTCATTTGACAAATACAAGTCTGAATATAACGACGACAATTCTCAACCAAACTAAACCAACAGAAAGTGTAACAAATACGGGTTTTCGTCCGTTTCACAGACATGTGACCGCAAAAAGTATCGTGGCCCATTTTCAGTACATGCTCTCTACAACAAGATGATACGACTAACTGCAAAAATGGTTGACCCAGTAGTCTTGCACGATGGTACAGTAAATTGTCTTTGACCACAAAACCGCCACGACCCCGTTTAGCCAATTTCCAGCAGCCAATCAAAGATTTATCATCACGCTGCTCCTTTGCTACTTCACTATTTGAGGCCAAATTAAGATCATTGTTATCATTTCGTTTAGTGGTCAGAACATCATCATCATCATCATGAACATTCTTATTATCATTTACACCGTCATTTACTACATCATCATCAACTGCACCAACATTGTCATTATGATCATCACTGACATCATTGTTATCATCAACAACATGTGAAACATTCACACTAAAATCTGTCAAACGCTGAAATGCATTATTTGTCAAAATCAAATTATCATGCAAATCAAGCACCACTGCACACCACACATGAACACTGCGAGCTGCATTCGACTTAGGCCTATCACAATCACTAAATGACATCGCCAAACGCAATAAGTCAGCTTCAACAGGTGGTCCACAAAAAGGCCGTAACTAAATTTGCCCAACTACATTCGGAGACAAATCAATAATCAAATCGGATTTAACACAGCATATTTCGGCGTCACTATCACACAATGCAACCACATTCTTAACCACATCAGTATTGTCACACGTAACAGATATATCAACATACTTCAATGCTGACAATTTACTAACAACATTAAACACAGAAAAGCATGCATTATCGGCGGCTGTTTCATTGACAACATTGGGAGACACATCGACATTATTACGGCTCGTGGCCAGAACAGATTTTAGGCCGGCAGCACCATTAGTGTCAGTAGGGCGCTCAAATTAACACCGGTTTGATCCTCCGCTTCACATGGGCCTATAGACGCCACTGCCTGCATCTCATCTGCTCCCTGCTCACCAATACCGTGCCTAGGCCTCGCACCAATACTCACTCGTTTAACACCTGCCGCTGGCGTCTTACTCTTTCCCCTGAGCTCTGGGCACATAGGGCGAATATGGCCAAGAACGCCACAATGGTGACAGCGTCGATTATCGTTCATTAGGCATACACCTCTACCTCTCCCGCGGCCAGCTGCGCTACTAGTGACCTTCGATGCAAGTGTATTGGGTCCTGTGTGCGGCAAAACAGTCGCGCTGTCGGACGACTTGATTGGAGTTTGACCCACAGCGAACGATATCGGCTTGTCAGTGACGCTGTGTGCTGCCGTGTACCTATCAATAGCCTCGGTCAAATCACGCATTGCCAACCAACCGGGCTTACTGGCCGACTTAATCGACAAAACATATTTCAAACAACCTTTAGACAACACACTTTTAATCCGATCGCAAACTAACAATTCACACAAATGGGCAAAATCTTTAACGTCTCTACTCTCTAAGTAGTAGTCTAAAAGGCTTTTTAACTTAGAAGCAAATGCCACATAAGTTTCATCTTTGGTTTTACAACACTTATTAAAGCGCTTGAGATACACATTAGCAGACAATTTAAACTCCTGCAAAAAAGCGGCTTTATGACGTTCATAGTCGCCTAAAACCTCGGGACTCAACCTTCCCAAAATACTCTTGGCTCTATCGTTCAAAAACGGACTCAACAACATAGCTTGTAACTCTGCCGGTACATCATATACCTTAAACAACTGCTCAACGTTCCGAAAAAAGGGGACAACATCTATGGGATCTGCACCCATGCGTATCGCAGAACCCCTCATAGCGTCACCAAAAAGTTTTTTTTTCATTACCGAGCTATCTTTCCTTTCCTGTTCAGCTGCGTCCTTTGCTGACTGTCGAGCCAACTCTTGTTTTTTCAGCTCCATTTCCGCTTCCCATTTTCGATTGTCTGCTTTCCATCTCTGTCTTTCAAATTCTTTTTTTCGTTTTCTTTCTTCCATCTCTATCTAACACTTTTGCCTTTTAAAAAGCAGCCTGTCTTTTTCTACTTCGGGATCATACGTTACAGGTCCAGTTCTAATTCTTTCACTGGCTATTATCTCAGCATATGTTGACAATAGGTCATTTCTTTCATAACCAATCACAACGTCCTTTTCGTAACCTGCTGCTATCAATTTGACACGCAGACGCTCATTGGACATCTTTTTCAATTGTGTTTGTTAAGCAGCTGATAACTTTTTCATGGTTATGCGATAAATAAACCAAGGAAATACGCAGCAAACAATAACGCGTAATCACAAACCCAGAGTGCACTAATACAGCAGACTGAAAATTTAGCAACAATGCTGACTATTTTATAATGCCAATATAGTCTCAAATAAATGCATAAACGTGTATACCATTACACAGCAGTCAATCATCACATAATCATTCTGTCGACATTCTGTCCACGACGCCACAATGTTAACTCCCGGTCTGTGAGACGGCTACTTTAACTACATTATACAAAAAAAAACATAAGCATCGATTTTTGTGTATTTTATGCATAAGAACATATAATAAAGCAAATATGACGAATAAACACAGGTCAACAACCAAACACGTCCGCTCGCGACGAGCGCGACTGGCAAACTCGTTCGCTGGGCCTACGCACCCGCGACCGCAGCAGCAACTAAAAATAGACCTAGCACGTGCTTGCTACTCAAGCGTGACAAGCTACAAGTTACGCACTTTGTCCGTTACTGTCACTTCTCTTTTTCTACTCGGACACGCTTGGTAGGACTACGTTGTGTTGCTACTAAAAGATGACGTAGTCTAACATTGAGCAGATCTAGCTAATTGACTCGGGCAGCAACTCGGCAACAGCTCACTGTGATTCATTCGCTGCCTCGTCGTTGAAGCGAGCCCATCTCAATTTATCTTTATCGTTTAATGCATAGAGAGATTTTCGGACTGTATATAGTGTCAAATGTGTTTTATAACAGTTTTCCCAAATTTTTTATGGCCCTTTACTGTCGCAGCTAAATAACACCCCCAAACCATAATTATAAGGGCTAATACCTGGTGGATTTTTAGCGTTCCATAAGAAATTGAAAAAGAAAAAATCGAGGTAAATGAATTTCAAATCATGCAGTCACAACTAAGCAGGATAAAAACAAAAAACAAAATCGCTCCGCTATAGTTTCAAAATTATAACATGGTAGCAACTGGAGGCGGTCAACCTGCCCAGGTGCCATTGACGTGTAACTTAATAATATTGTCAACGGCGCTTTGGCAGAGAGACGACCGCTAGACAAACCAACAAAAACCGCCGCCAGCGAAATTTAGCGGTCGACTGAGCGATAACCACCCCAAATAAGACGATAGCGATAACTGCGAAGTGACCAGCGTACGCGTATTTTTTCGACTGCAACGTGAACTGAACAAAATTGCAGGCCTGTACGTTTACGTCGTCTGTGCGACTTTGCGAATGCGTCGAGCGAGCAACAAGCATCGTCATCGAACTTGAGTCTGCGTCGTCAACGTCTACAAAGCTTATTCTTAATAGCAAGTAACGTCTGACATCATTACCATTATCACCTAAATTTTCAAGGTGAGACTAAATTAATGTAACGCAGCAAATAGCTATTTATTTTTAAGCTGGGGGAGTATGTCCAAGAACGTTTTTGATGTGTTTTGTATGAATGGGTGCTAAGCCAGTTGCCTTACAAAAGAACAAAGCTGGAACAAATTGGCCAATACCAACTGCCGCTATAGTGACATACAAACGAAATTTGAGAAGTAGCCGCGGAGAAGGTTCGGTCTACTTATCAGATCCTATAGTTTTAAAAAAGAGCGACGATAGAATATCGGGAGAGGTAAAAGACGACGTCTTTAAAATAGACTCACGGCGAGAACAAGTCAAAGCGGCACTGCAAGTAAAATTTTAAACACCGGTTAAGACTAAGCTTGTCCCTACCTTTAAAAAATTTCTTGTGCCTCCTAAAGCTCCAATTTTGCCACAGCTAAATCAAGTGTTATGACTATGAGTGTTCAATAAACACGAATACGTAATTTAATATCCAGAAAACTGCCAGAGCTAAAAATCGCGCACGCCTATCTGATCTACGTCCATTACACAACTCTTAGCTAAAAGGTCGCGTGACTTCATTCTGGCCAATCAGCGTCCAGTTACACGTGGCAGGTCTCCATAGCAATCTTAAGGCCTATTTCCACTGCACAAGTCTTCCCAACAACTACTCCCCCTCCTCTCTGAAGGGAACGAGAACCCCTAGAGGCGAAGGCCTAACCACGACAGAGACAGCCATACTACTAAAGGATACAAGCTATGTTACCCAATTACAACTAACATCACATTTACACCACAAGATTTAAATTGACAACGAAAAATAACATGACCAAGCACTTTAAAAAAAATTAAATTTCTAAATGCCTATCTAAGCCTAAGACTCCTCAACAAAACCCGATGTTGGCTCAACCTCCAGCCAAGACTAGCCAACCTAAGCCTAAAGATATAAATTTTCCAAAAACAATTTTGGCCCAGAAAATATTGATCAAGTGGTTAAATTTTGAAAAATTAAATTTAAAATGAGGAATCTGTCATTCACTTACACATACAGTAAAAATGTCTGTCGGCTACTGCTACGGTAAAAAGTGTTAGTCTTCTCTACTCGGAGCTACTAGCTAATAACTGTTTAAACTTATGCTGCACTGAAATAACTTTGCTTCGTTATTTGTTGCAGGTACCTATACTACAGCTCAACGAGTTCTGACGACTAACTGAAACTAAACTGTTTTTCAACTGTTTTAAACTATTAGCTTAATTGGGTCGCAGCCAACCTAGCTAAAAAATGAAAATACAGTGTGCTAAGCGAATTTAATTTAATTTATTATGCTTCGGCTTCGCACTCAATTAAAGTTTGCAGCGTTCCGCCGCGACTACAATAAAGAACTTCAACGTCACTCCGTCGCTCCATCATGCCAGGCTTGCCGTTCGCCGGGCATCAGATTAGAAGAACAGTCACTGCTACTGAGATCGACACAGGAGGAATCACTATGCACAGACTGCAGCAAACACCGGGTGGTCTAGCGTAGACTGTCACCCGCACCGCACGGCAGGCAGACGCACCGCCGTGAAAAAGTGTCGTTGCCCGACAGACTTACCGCCGTCACAGTAGGAGGTGTGACGTCATTACTTTGCCCACCGTGAAACGCCGTCGCCTCCAGTAAACCACAAGCTCCCTGACTCCAACGGACCGCGCTACTGGGCACTGGCGTGGCTCACTGCGCCGGGTGGGCGGCGCGTGACACTCGCATCTGCCACGTCAGCCTCCGCACTGCCAGCTTGCCGCCATGCGCCCAGCTACCCGCCGTAAGACTGACCGGATCACTTCCGCTTTGTCGTTGCGTGGGTCCATGCCAGGCGTGGGTCCATGTCACTGTCGTCTCCCATGCACGCCGTGACTTGCGATTTTACACGTTGTCGCCTGCAGCTGAACTCCACTCACCACGCGGCAGGTGTCCCTTACACACCACACACACAGCACGCTTGTAGTATCAGCAACTCACGCGCGTGTACCGCGCGTATTTAACCCCCCCCCAAAAAAAAAAGAAAAAAA
>Ga0209367_1003601_pt1 | contig 21105 bp, 14 predicted proteins | sample WorMetLIZISLAND2_FD_187412 | JGI IMG/M metagenome (GOLD analysis project Ga0209367, IMG submission 187412) | Marine gutless worms symbiont microbial communities from Max Planck institute for Marine Microbiology, Germany - Olavius geniculatus... ...
CTTACTGACTAGTCAGCGGCTCGCAGACGACCATAGTTACCATGACAACAAGACGCCTTCGTGGAAAAAGTTACGATCATTAAAGATAAATTCTGTGAATTCATTTACGACATGTCGTAAGATAATCTTATGACATCTTAAATGATGAGTTATGATAATTTTATGACATGTCTTACATGTCTTACGACAATGTTTGTGAATCGGGCTCCAGGCTTGTATTAGAAGTTTTACGGTAAATGACAAATTGTTGCCATGAGATGCGTTATGAAAGGTCAAATTGTGCTCCACCATGGATCCTGTCGGTGAAGCTTACAGCACCCCGAGGCTCCCTAGCTGATGAGGAAGGGGCTTGCTGCCCCCTCACCAATAACCCATCTCTCACTTTTTTACTTTCGGCCTAAAATTTAAGCCTTTTTTGGCCTTGGGAGTGCTGTCCCCCAAGACAAACTGCTGACTGAACCTATGGCATTCTGAACATAGCCTGTTAGGAGCCCAGAAAAAATGTGTCTAGTGGTTGCTGTGTGGAATGCGGTGCAAACTATCATGTTGAACTCGAAATAAGCAATATTTGTTTTTTTTTCTTTTCGGCATAAGTTTGTACGTAAGAATTGTATTTGATTAATGAAGTAGAAAAATTTTGTAAATCACAATCCTTGAGAATGTTTTTCTACATACCCGGTGCGTTCTGTCAATAAATTACTGGAGATTGATCTGGACAACCTGCATATAAAATTTGCCACACGAAATGCAAATTTTAACCGTCTGAGTTTCGACTATCTATACATTCATGGAGTCTTCTATACGGAAGCACCAAAATTTGGTTATGCTTTAAGAACTCGTTGTTATTTTATAGCATGCAGGCCTGTCGAGAGGGTGGAAAGGGGGGGAAGTTCAATTTTCTCAGGACCCTGCAACGTTGTGGGGCCCTACCGTCACTCAAAAATATAAAGTACACCAGAATGCACCATTTTAAAAAGCAAAATTCAAAAATTTTTTCCCCAGATGGGCATTGTAAGAATATTTTCCAGGTTTTTCCCAGGGCCGCATTGTTGTCTCGACGTCCCTGATTGCATGTTGTACTTTGATTTCCCAGGTGGGAGCATCAGTACTGTCGCGCGTCGTGTGAGCTTTGCTCAGTTTACTTGTTTCAATTTAGTATGTTTGCTAAAATTCACGAATTTCAACAAGCACGAAATATTATTCGATTGTGACCAATCTAATGTACTCCTCGCACGCATTATTTTTTCTTGTAGTTTTCTAAATGCTTTTTCGTTCCTTTCAACTTATATTAGAGACCCGGGGTCTATTTGAGACTGTTCTAGGCCTTAATACTTTACTAATAGTGACTGGCGTCGAGGTCGTTATTGGAAATTGTCTTCCCGGTTATCTGGCATCGTTATGTGGCGCCTCAAAGATAATGGGGCCTTGATCTTTTGGGGTTACGTGACGTCATCGGTCACGTAACCATTCGACTCCCGGTGGTCGACTTCCTATGGGTGGTCCATTGTGACCATGCGTCTATCTGACACCGTTATGGAGATATGGCCATTTGTTTGAAGTTCTTCCAGGAAGGCTCTTCCAGGAACAGAGGTCGGTCGTCGGTCGGTCCTATTACACTGATGTCATATACTCCTCTTCGCGCTAGCTACGTTAGGAGTAAAAATATACCGAATAATCATCAACGTATTGTCTTGTCATAGCTGCAGTAAAATCATTTGTCTGTTTCCGCTTGACCGTAATAGAAGTGTATACTTCATCTAAAGTTTTCGCAGGCCCTACCCTCTACCTGTCCGCCCCTCTATTCCGAATTTCTGGATCCGCCACTGATTGTGAGCGCAATAATTCAGGTAAACTGTTTGATGCACAATATTTGGTAATACGGCTTGCGTATGTTGTAGGCAGAGCCGGGGAAAAACAGAGCACACTGGGGCATGACAACACTTCCCAAAAGATTTTTGTTCCCCTATAAGTAGGATGCATCTGTGTCATTTTGTGATTGCAATACCGGGATTGAATTCTCGTCCCCTACTGCTTTTGGCTACTTTGGCTACTTATTTATTGTACTTTGCACGTGCGTTTGTTTACTTTCGTTTGGTGTGTGACGTCACAGGATGGCAATTGCAATATTTTGATACAATAAATAGTAAATTGTTTGATTACGGCAAAGTGTCACGATAAGTCGTTCCAGGTATATCATTCTAAAGATAAAAAGCTGTTATTTCACGTTTTACTGTAACTTGACAGATCATGGTCAAAGATACTACTACCGGTATAGAATCTAGACCTGGCAGTCCGAGTCGCTCGTTTAAACTTTTGCGGCTCGGCCCGTAATTTTTGCAGCTCGTTAGCCGGCTCGAGTATTGACCGTGCGCGCTGTCACGGCCTATCCAATGAAGTCGCGGTTAGGTCTAATTTTCATGCCTGTGTGCGGTCTAAACTTCTGAAGTGGATTGTATGACATCTATCACCGAATTCACCAAAGCCACCAGAATTACTGGTGGCCTAAGTAAACACAGGCAGAAGCCATATAACGCTTACTGTTCTAATAACTAACTGTAACTATGTGTTTCCGGTTGCAGTTCCCGTTTCAAACAATTTTTAAATTGATTTATTGTATTACTGGTTACACACACATCAGACAGTGCATTCCAGTGATCAATTACTCTGTTGCTAAATACATGCTTTCTCAAATCTAATCTACTGCATTTTTATATAGTTTCTTAGAATGACCTGTTCTTTGACCTTCATCATATGTAAAAAATAAATCTGATTGCAAATTAAAACATTATCTTGGGTGACAGTAGCTGCTTTCGCACGTAAAAACCCAAGATTGGTATGAAAGTTTCCCAGGACAAAGTAGCTGTTACACCATTTTTAGCTTCAAGATGTCTAATGTCATGGTTAAGGCTGTGTTTTGCAGTTGGACATTTTGAAACTATACAGATGGGCATGAACCTAAATACTATGTCAGTGCTGGGTCATATATTCGTTTGTTTGTTACCATTTGCTAAGCCATAACAGAAACATTTTGGCAGCTACGCTAATCAGTAACCATTGGGCAAGTAATACGACAAATAACACAAGAAATTTGAGCTAATGCTCACGAGACGCGCGAAAGCCTCTAGCAGTTCCGGTTCAGTAGTTTAGCTGAGAATTGGGATGTTCGCGCTAATTTAATATACAGTTACCAAATTCTTTATCTGGATCGCATACCGGTAACAATAGTACTGTGGCGCCACCATGTGAATGATATATAGACTTGTGTCGCAACCCAAAATCAACAAAAAAAATCCATAAAAACCTCCTATTTTGGCGTTCAAGGTCATTGAATTCAACGTTAATCGAGAGCCAGTGTACGACTTCCTATTAGTGATTAATAGTAACCTAGGCTCTATCTCGCACCGTTACTGAGATATAGCGACTTATTGGCCAAAAATCGCAAATTTTGCCCACCCTCTCTCATTTAGCGACGTGTTCGGGGTGACCCCCCTCGAATTTATGGAAAAGCTTTACAGTTCCTGAAACAAGAGTCTTCAGGCAGCCGACGGTGAAGATTTGGTGATCCTAGCTTGCACCGTTTTTGACTGATCCACCCGTGTGACAGACGGACGGACAGAATTGCGATGGCTATGAGGTGCTGAAAGCAGTAGCTGCTTTCGCGTGTAATAAAATGAAGAAGGCCTTAGACTATGTTAGTGATTACCAACTAGAGTCAGCTTGTAAGGACGCCATATACATAGCCCCGTCTAGACTTACCAAAATGATTTTTGCTGCTTTAGAGGATTAATATCATCACATTGTCCTACACACATTTTTAAACTGGTAAGTTTTTTTTACATATATAGAGATATGATTACTATTGACAGCATATAGGAAGTTAGGAACTCGTCATTGCTCTGTCCAATGGTACTGTCGTCGACCCATATGACGTAACATTCAGCCACAATACCACATGATTGGGATAGCAAAGTTCATAATGATCCTTCAAGGTCATCATCCATGGTTGGTGATTTTCATGTCATCTGAAAGGGCTTATGCTACTTCTAACAGGGTTCCCGCACCTTTTGGAAAGTCCTGGATTTTTTTGAAAATTCCAGGACCTGGAAAGTGCTGGAAGATCGCTTTTTTGGAAAGTCCTGGAAAATAAAGCTTAAGGTCCTGAAAAGTCCAGGAAAAATATCCTTGAAAGTCGCACATTTTTTCATAGGCTCAAATGGAAGTCATTTTTTCTGCTCGCGATTACTTGTAGTCCTTACTTTTAAATTTGTGGTGCCACTACGTTATATTTCAACATTCATGGGCTACGAAAAGGTCCTGGAAAATTGTTCATGGGGGTCTTGGAAAGTCCTGGAAAAGTCCTGGATTTTTTGTCAGTAGAAGAGTGTGAACCCTGTTCTTATTAGTGATCAGTAACAACCTTCCTCCTATCTCTCAACATTTTTGAGACACAACAACTTATCGGTTGAAAACGCACACTTTTCTACCCTACTTTTGTTTAACCCCAAATTTGAAAATGTTCCCCTTGCACTGGATCGCTGAAGTTTTGCGTGCTAAGAGTTTTGCTAATTAGTTGTGTAATAAGTTTTCTGGTAGGACCTACCATTTAGCCTCAATACATGCGTTACAAACGACGATGACAGATAGATGACACATCGTGCAAGACTTGACTTAATGGTCGACCAAAAACCGATTAGGCCTTTTATGGAAGGTTGAAAAATGTGAACTGGAAAATTTGCAGCTCGAGCGACTTGGCTGAAATATTTTGTGGCTTCGACTCAAACAGATTCTGGCTCAGCTCGGCTCGAACATTGTGCGGCTCAGCTTTTGCAGCTTCGGTTGCCGGGTCTAATCTAATCTCAGATAGCCCCGCCCGGCCTTTCATTTTGGATTCTCTGTCAGGCTCTGTCATGATTCATGATACTACTAAGGATATAATAGGCTACGTTTACATTAAATGTTAAAGGTTAAATTGTTGATAGTCAACAGCGTTCTCTCACAGCTCTGTGACCAATGGGAGTGGTGTTCATCTCCGTTTCTAAGGCCCTGAGACAGCAGTGAGTGCCGTAGATGCTTCGCCTGCCGTATGGGATCACACAGTGTTACCTGCCATCCGATACATGTGAACCTGTCCATGCTTTGTATGTGGGAAGATGGCCAGACCTCTGCATATAACTGCCATAACCTTGCTGGTGGTGAAGTCGGTACCAATTTATACTGCTTGGTGAACAGAGGCACGTGTGTGAACAACTTGCCCCAGGTCATACCTGGCAGTGCATCAACCCACCAACCAGGAGTCAGCCTCAGGGTTACATGTTCGGCGTGCTCACTCACACACCTACGGGCACAATACAGCAGACAGCTGGCTTCTGAATAAACAGCCAATGAGGTACCCAAGCCGATGAGGTGATGGAGTCTGAAAATGATTTGCACTCGGTAGTAGTTCAGTTTAATCTCTGCATCTTCAAGCATTTATGTGTATTTCAGTATTTCAGTTTATTATGTGCATTAAACTTTAAAGTAATTGTTCGTGTTTAGGATGGAAAAGAAATGCTCACCGTCATCAAGTAAGAGGTCTTGTGAAGCTGGAGCAGTGAACAGCCAGATAGAGCTGTCTACTGCATCAGGAACGACTAACACTAAGGAATCAGGCATCAAAGAGAATGCCGACTCTGCAGACAGGTGGCAGCATCCAGCACAGAAACGACGCCTTGAAGCTTCAGCAGCTGAAGACAAAGACTCAGCCAAGAAAACTAAATCAGAAGAGTCAGCACAGATGAAAGAGAAGACCGAGATGGAGAAAAACGATGACACTGTATCAACAACATCAAGGACACAAGATCTGGAAAGTGCCTCACTTGCAGCAGGTATGGTTCGCGTGAAATTTGAGGCTGTTTGGAAAGGAATGGTGGCTGATTTTGTTCGTGAGCACAATATCCAAGATGTCTATCAGAAAACAGCCGGTGAATTGGCTGAGGCTGTTCAGTTGCTGGAATCGTCTGGCGCTGCTCCAGTTGCAGAAGATGGAAAAGTAGCTGGAAATGTAGCTGCCAGAATTGTGAAAGATGATCTTGATATTCTGATTGTTAGCAAATCTGGAAAACAATCCGGCCAGGCAGTTTCAACGGACGACGACTTTTGCATCATCACTGGATTTGATCCTGTGGAGTGGACTGTGAACTTCTATGCCAGCAGTTCATCTACTCTGCCAACAAGTGATACACCGCTGCACCATGCAGCTCTTCATGCTGCGGAAAGGTTTCACTGGGCTGAAGTGCCTTACATTTCTCTACATGGACATGCTCTGGAGACCGAGGATAAGGCGCAGCAGCTTGGCCTTCCATGCTCTGAAAAAGAAACATTATTTTCCACTCCTGATGACATGCATGAACTGGTGTCGCTCTTGAAGCAGTATCCGTTTCCGCTGCATAAGGTTTTTGTCCGTAAAGGCCACGGGTTTCTTGTTCTTGATAAGACACCATCTGAAACTTTAGAGTCATTTAAGGTGAACGTTATGCCCTTTATTGCTTAAGATTATTTGAGCTGTCGAAGCCTTAATTTTTCAAATACATTAACACACTGCATTAATTTTTTTAATGCATTAATTAACGTGTTATTAATGCACCCAGGCCCGTCAAGTGGGAGAGTAGGGGGTAAGTTACTCCGGGTCCTGCGACATTTGGGGGCCCCGCCTGTACAATATAAAAAGTTGAAAACACATTTTAATCATATAATCAACAATAACTGCCATCATAGCTAGCATAGAAATCTATTAGTTTGTCAAAATAATTATTTATTTACAGTAGTGATAGAACGACAACTACAGTTTAGTTACTTGAATTCATTCAATTGTCAAATAACCATAGTTTAACAGAATGTTGTAACTTTTGCTTCACAGAATGTAGTAAATTAACTTCAATTTACGTATGTGCATTAATTATTTTAACGCTTGTTAATTTTTTTAACGCTTGTTAATTTATTAATGCATTAATTCGTTAATTAATGCGTTAATTTGACAGCTTTAAAGATTATGCGTCTTCATTGCATTTTGTCTTTTGATCATATCAAATCATTATATGTTGACAATCTGTTGTAACATTACCTGGCACTTTCATTTTCTTTTAAGGCAAAAATATGCCTGCTATTGTTTTGGCTTTTTAGTTACCTGACCTATATATTGTATTGACTTAGGCCTATTTAACCCATGAAAGCTTCACTTTGTGTGAATGGTTTGTTGATATGGTTTGTACTGCTTATGTGTGCAGTATCAGTAACACCAGCATTATGTCACACTTGGACTGTTTGTGTATTCCAACATTATTTTGTATACTGTACATGAGTGAATTATTGAGACCTTGATGGTGTGCTGTTTTGACATTTAGCATGGTTACATTTTTTATCTCTAAATTTTTAAAGCTTTTTGTGCATGCATTTTGTGTTGTATTCACAGAATATGTAATCCTTAGCCTTAAAGTTGATTGTACACGTATAGTTGATCTGTTTTGAGTTTTCTTGCTTGATTTGAGTAAACCAGTTCAGTATTGGTAATATGTACATGCTCTGTTACTGTGATACGTATTATAAATAAGCTAGTAATTTGAAGCAAAGCCCAACGTGAGTTTACCCGGCGCCCTAAGTCCGATTGGGGAAAAAATTAGAGGGAGGGTGAAATTCCCACGGTAGCAAAGGCACGTAGCCTGCACTCAAATGCATTAGCATACACAAAACACGCACTGTTGACTTAGGGTGGGTAAACATTAGCCGCGTACTCTCTGGTGTTAGTGGACCAAAGTTCACCAGATTTTTTATTCAACGTGAGATTAATTGTACTTGATAACGCTTTTTACCGCTTGTCGATATCTCGATTCGTTCTAGAGATATTTGCGGTCAAACTCGAAAGTGTTGTAAATCGCACCAATTTTTGAACGTTTTTTGCCTTCCCAAATTTTAAGGGGCGGTGCCCCCTAAAAGTTGTACATGCGTTACTACCCCCATTTAGCAGCACGTCACATGGCAAAGTTTCATGAAGTTACACCCCCGGGCTCCATAGTTCTTGCAGCTAATGCACTACATTTTAAGCCAATTTTTGACCCCCTTTGAAAAAAAATAAGGGGGACCCATATCCCCGGTGGGGGTGTGCTAGTAAGAATTGGTCATTCTCTAGCACGTGTAAAAATTTGGGGGTGCAGCACCCTCTAGGAGCCGAAATATGGTTTTTGTTGCTGTTATGATTACAGTAATCGTTGCAAGTTTTTTTCTGTGGAAAAAGCAGGGCTGTCAAGTTATACGACCCATGCAGTGGCTTAGACAAGGGGGGGGCAGGCCCCCAATTCTCCCGACAAAACATTAGCGTACGTTTAAGCTGCACTAAATTTGCCAATTTGGTCAGTTTATTCCATGGATAATAATCAAAACTGTTGCCACCAGATCTCATTTTTAAAGCTAAAATACACCAAATTCGATTTTGGCTATCCCACCCCAGCTGGATTTTAGGAGGTCCTACTTTTAAGGGAAAGGAGGGGAGAGAAAGGGGAAAGACGGGAAGGGAGGAGAGGTGAAAGGGGGAGGGAAAAGGAAGAGAAGGGAGACCAGGCACATCCCAGTTGAAATTTCTGGCTACGCCACTGCACCCATGCAAATGATAATTCCTTTCACCCCTCTCGGTTCCCTTAACTCTTTTTTCCCTTCCCTCCTCTCTCATTCCTTTTACATACCTCCTCTTCCTCTCTTTCCTATCCTTTCTTCATACTCTCCTTTTTTTTCTTCCGCTTGTTTCTCTTACAAGTAGAACCTCTTAAATCCAGCTATAGGTCTTGAGAGTACTGTCATCTCCCCCAGTGTGGTATATGGGTCAAAGCTACAACCGAAATCGAATTTGGTGTAGCTTACCCTTAAAATTTGACATCTGCTTATAACGATTTAACTTTTCTTTAGCAAAATCGATTAACCAAATTTATTGCAGCTAGAATAATAATTTAATTGCAAATTAGGTCAGAAATGATGAGACGTTTGAATATATCATCTGTGCGAGTGAGCGCCGTTATGAAGTTAAATTGCATCTGTTACCCATTCAATGTGGCCGACTTGGCATGTCTGAAGTAGTATAGTTGGCAAATGAAGTTAAAATGTGGTTATAATTGCATGCCCATAACATGAGAAGTTGGAATGGCTAAGCTTGACAGATTAAGCTGGCAGCTAACTTTCAAGTTCTTGAGTGCAAATGGATATCATTATCATATGATCACGTTAATAAACTTTTTAACATAATGCGTTGGAATTAAATATACACGGATGTGTCGACTTATTTTCATCACTCATATGCAAAAGGTAACGTTAAAAGTAATGCACCGACACTGTCATAACGTCGTCTCCACCATGGTCGTCGATCGTCTTCTTTTACCGGTACCGCTATAAATTTACATACTTACATAGTCGGTGCGCGTGTTTACTTCCGAGCGCTGTTCATTTACGTCATAGTCGTGTCGGTAAATGTGATGTACTGTTCGTATTATGTCGTACCAGGTATGTCGTTATAAGCTTGTTGTGCGTCTCAGTGTAACGTATCGCATTTTCATAGCATATAACATGTTACTAGTGATGTCAGTGACCGATATCAGCTAGCGAAGCCTGTGCACCTGTTATTTTTTTGCCAGGTGCATATTGTAAAATAGGGGGAGGGGAGTTTTGATAAAGTTGTAGATCAAAACTCCCCCCTATTTTTTAAAACCACCTTTCTTTATTTCCCCTATTTTTTACTTCCCCATATTTTTCACTATTCAAACTACACCCTTAACAAAACTTATTCCCTAGAGGGGAAAGAAACCCAAAATGGAGAGGAAACGAGTCAGAAATTGTGAAGGGGGAACCTCAGCCCAAAAACTGGGGGGATTTGCGCCCGATTTTGATTCCAGATTTGGGGGAATAGAAGCCACTGGTGATAGCAGTGCAACTAAGTTGTTCTACGGCTAAATGCCAAATAAAATTTGATTTCATTGAAAAATGACGAAGTTATAGATTTTTTAACATGACCGCTTAGCGATTTTTCAGCGTGAAAAAATGTTCAAGCTACAACGCCAGTTCAATAACATCGTTGAAACAAGTCAAACAACACAGTTAACTAATGATCAGATGCCAAAATTCTATTGTCACTGTGAATGTTTGAAGTGTCCACTGACAGCTCCAAGCTCCAACACAAGCTTTCAGTCGCTTAATTTGAGAAGTCTTTCACAGTCTTGTCGATTGGTCCTTGTGGTAGGTTGTTCCAGATAATCTGAAGCCATTCCTTGAGTTCCGAGATTGTTTTTGGCTTTGTTTTAAGCTTGCGGTAAGCTCCAACATTGCACACCACACGTGATAGTCCACCGAGTTTGCATTCGGCGAATTTAGAGGCCATTGGTCTTTTCTGATGAAATCTGGACAGTTGGCCCGCAGTCAGTTTCCTGCGCTGCGCGCTGTGTGTGCTGGTGCACTGTCCTGCTGGAAGATGAATCCAGTGGGCAGCCGGCGATTGCTTGAAAAGAACGACAATTTAGTGATAATTTATAAACAAAATAAATTACTGTTTGTCAAAGCGTCATTGTGACGTCATCGGCAGTAACGTGGTAACCGATTTTTGAAAATTAAATAGCATTTTTAGCTTAAACATTTTTAATGCTGAAAAATCGGTAGACGGTCATGTTCAGAAGTCTATAATCTCGTCGTTTTTCAACAGAATCATATTTCACTTAGCAGTTAGATGTAGAACGTTTCTGTAAATAAACCTGTAAAATTCCATGTTAAAATTCCAAACGGTTGCTGAGAAAACGGCAAAAAAACTTCAGGGGGCTACTTTTTTTGCCGCACCCTGTATATGTACTAGCATTTTGGCGAAAAATATTGATGGCGAAGTAATGGTGATATTGTGAAGGCGCGTAAAGAGCAACGCAACTGTACAGAACTGATATTGTTTAGTTTTTGACGAACTGACAAATAGGCAAGCAGTAGCGCATTACAGTAGGCACCGTCTTACGGCGTCGGTGGCCTATGTAACTAACTACGCTCAAGTACGCGTCAACCACTTTGCACTTCTGCACTTGAGATTTTTCACCTTGTGAAAGACCTAACGTGCATTATAAACCCAGCATAACAATAATAATAATAATAACCAATGACCAATGGGCTCGACCGGCTTGCCCAACTAAACTAAACCATGTCAGTTTAGTTCAGTTCAGTTACGTCGCTCTGTACGCGACTAAACAACCTGTTGGACGGTGGTCTGTTTGACGTCTGTTGCAACATGGTCGTTGACGTCATCGTCGTCGTCATCAATGACTATGTCGGGTAGGTCGGTGAACGAGTCCACGACTAGCCGGTCGTCGAACGCTACGACTGGACGCAGTTGATCAAGCTCGTCCATCTGTCTCGACCACTCGTCGTCCAGGCTGCTGCTGCCCCCTGGTGACGCCAGTTCCTGGCCACTGGCCACTGGTAGAGGCGGCACGGAGGCCTGGTGACGCAAGGATGGTGGGCGGGATTTCACCGTGTCGTCTGTGTCACCGCCCCCCGTCAGCCGGCCTGACGCCGCCGACTGATCGGCACTCGTATTGCTGCTCGCACGCGACTCCTTGTTCGACGTCCCATTGCTACCGTTACTGCTGATTCCTGCAACGAGCACCATTCATCAGCACCGGTGGCGTCGTGCCCGGGGTTAAAGGTGGAAGGTAATTGCCCCCTCCCTGGGATGTTTGAAAATTGTCGGAAAATCTTCTTTTCCGAATATGTCGTCCAAAAGTGCAAAATTTGTGTCTAAAAATCCCCATTTTAGGAATTACGGGCAAAATTAAAATTTTGAACAACTTGTCAAAAATTTGCAGCTGTCTGTTGGAGTTCTATAACTACATCATCCTAACAAGCACTCGATTACAGCAGCGTCGAAGGGGGGGGGCAGAAAGGTTGGGAGCAAGACGTTGCAATGCCGACAGGCAGCAGCGAATTTCCGACAGATAAAATAAAATACGGGTGCTCAGAATGTCAACTCTGTCCCGAATTCCCGGGATTTCCAGTCTCAAATTTTGTATTTTAGAGAAAATCGACACACTAAAATTCAGTGGGAGGAGTGCGGTCAGTGACTCCCTCTGCAGCGACGTCACTGATCAAATATAAGGTAACATTTTAATTTAACACGAGCTTAAAAGCTAGCGGATAGTCTTCTTTGTCTACTAAAAATTCACGACAGAAAGAGTAAAAAAAATTAAACAAACAAATCTGCCTATACTGCAACGATGAGCAACGCGAAATTTTAGTCTTCAACTGCAGAACGTTACGGCAGTTATTATGCGGCCCTCCTAACGGGCCGCATTACGGATTTTGTCGGTCCGTGCGTGAGGTTCGTCTGTCTCGCACGGATCCCTAGCTCGACGACGAAAAGCGTACAGTAACCAGAATTTGTATCTTTACTCGTTCAGAGACTATAAACAAACCGTCGAAAGGTTGCGGTTCCTGTGAGTTGGCTTTGTCGTTGCCTTTACCACTGACGCCGTCTAACCCGTTGCTGTCCCATGACTCCAGTGCACTGTCCATGCTCTACATGCACGCAACAAATGACTACGAAGAATCACATCCGTATCCGTTACATTAATCCGGCAACAACGTCGATCTATTAAAGTGTCTATTATCTCCACGGATGAGTTTGTTTTCGTATCGTTCAGTGACTGTGTACAGATATTTAAAAAAACTTTCGAACGAGTTTTGACGAAACCAGCTTGTTAGATCAGGGTGCTGATCCGAAATTTTTATCGTTAATGGCTAGATCATAAACTGATTTTTTGTCCCAACAACCAATACAAACGAAGTATATATATGATGATTTTTGGAGATGGACGTTGTGCCTCTATGTACTCCAAAGACTAACAGCACTGACTATATTTTCGTGGGATTACAATCCGAGTCAAATGTTCCCGGATCAAGGATATTTGCATCTTTTATTTACGACTGCTACAGACAGCTGAGAGTAATACCCCGTTTAGACGAGGAAGCATACATGAAGCAAACATGAAGAAAACGTATTCAATTTACACGTGCACGACGTGTGCTCTAAGTTTGCTCCATGTTTGCTTCCTCGTGTAAACGGGGTATAAGGCACGGCAGATGCATTATGCGCTATACACGAGGACAGTTATGCTCAAGATTCCTCCAGTGTTTGACACTATTATGCACAAATGACGAAGATATGTGGTGAGTAGAAATTCGCAATAACAAATCTCAATCTGTATATCTCAAGATTAAGCCGTCGTAAACAAAACTCAATTAACTTATACAAAATTTTAAAATTCAGACAAAAAGTTCTAGATAATAAAATCGTACGTTTACATACGTTTATATTTTTACCTGTTTAAACTGACTACTTTTTCATTTGACCAATAAACTAACCAATTATTTTTTTAAATAACTAAATGCCAAACGTACATTTCATGCATGCAAATAAATACTAATTCAACGAAGACTTACGTCGTAGTATTTTCCACCATTGACGCATGTATGCACAACTCCTAGAAAAAAAACGAAAACAGCTTTGTTAGTTACTGGATGACTACATTAAATAACGATTGCGGCACAAAATTTCATGTAACTGCATCGCCATTTTATAAATTGCCTATTACCACAAAACTGGTTAATAAAACCAGAAAATGTCAAATTTCATTATGCAAAATAGTAAAAATATCACGTTAACATTATTGACTAAATTCTATCGTTCGGAAAAGTCTTGTGATACGGGTTTAAACAACGCTACATGCTTATCTATAGTATTATTCTAACTGTGAAAAAACATTCAGCTCCGCAGTAGCATTTTTAATTCACAAGTTCACGTTCGACAGTAGATTTAACTGGTAGCACAAACCGACAAACAATTTGCAACTGAACAATTGCGGCTAACATGCAGATGATGTGGGACAGGAGGCAGTGACGTCACTAACCGTTGTGGGTCCTGCCGTTGGCGGGTCGCGTGATCTTGACGGTGACCGTATCTCCAGCATTCTGCAGTAAGTGCACGGCGTCCGTAAGTGTCTTACCGCGTAAACTCACGCCGTTGATTGCCAGCAGACGGTCACCGACATGCAGCGCCCCCGTCCTACGCAAAAGATGTAATATACTCCCATTCTTTTGCTTCCGGTTGTCGTTTGTCCGTAGAAAAGTTGTGTCCGTAAAATTTTTATTAGGCTTTCAAAGATATTGGTGAGCAGTTTTTTGTTTGCTTTTAGAGTTTCAATAAATTCACAAAACTGCTAGCATCTTGTCCGTTATGCAGCAATATTTTTTACCTTAGTTCTCATAAGTATTATTTCCTGTATGACTGAATTTTTATGAGCTATTGTCAAGGCCTTGGCCTTGAATGGCAGGGCCGCAGAACCACCATCTATCAATAAAGGTAAAGTATTGCTATACCCCATTAAAAATCCACTACGGGGATAGAAATAAAACAACATATTGAAAAGGGAAAAAGCCACGGATACACAATGTTATCTTTTGGGTCCAAACAACTATGAAAAATTTCATCAAAAATCAGTTCATTTATTCTTCAGCAATTCAATGAGCACACAAAATTACTGACGGATCTAACTTCGTTCAGCAGAAATAAAGCGGAAAAGTCAGTCTTTAACAGTCCAGTCTTTAACGAATAACAGAAAATCAGCTGTTATTAACGACGCTAGGTAGTAGTGCGGCTTACTTCTGCGCGAGTCCGTCCTCCGTGAGACTGGATATGAAGACAGGATCGAACGGTTCCTCACTGCCAGAGATCGTGATGCCGAGAGGACCGGCGAACTTGGGCAGTTCCACGGTGTAAGTGATCAGATGTGTCGGGTCAGGCTCGTCTGCACACCACACAACCACTGCATAACACAGATGAAACACTCGTGGCAATTTGATCCACATTTGGCAAACGTTTTGCTGAAATTCTGCGTTCTACAAAAATACTTACTTGCTAAACGTGACGCTGATCTTCATTTCTGTAGCTCCAGTTTACTCTGCAATAGTACGTTGTCAAGACGCACGCTGTCCAGTACAATTTCATTGTCCCGTGGGCCCGATTTCATTGTTTTTTCTTAATGTTATTTACTTCTCTTATGACGCTGCAATGATCTGAAATTTGAAAAGCAAATTTATCATAAAATGTTTGTCAATTCGTCTTATTATTACAGAAAGCTGAACAGAATGCCTTATTTAATTCTCTCAGTTACCGTTATATATCAGTTACTAATTTACCAGTTATAACAGTAGTCTATAATCTGCAGAACTGATTCTCCGTGCTGAAACTAATTACTTAGTACTAATTATCTTAAACTAGGAAACCAGTCGCAGTCTTGAACTTGTCATTGTCGGTAATAGAATGCATATTTTAACGTTTTTTAACTGAATAGGTCTGGTATGACATACACAACAAATATGCAGAGAAACTTTACCGGCGAAATTTTCATCTTTCTTGATGGTGAGCTTGACAATGTCGTGTGTGTCTTGTAGCACGCGAGCACTATCCTCTAATGTGCAGTTGTCCAGACGCACGTTGTCAATGGCCAACAGTTGATCACCCGGTTGAATCGAACCAGTTCTGTAGCACAGCACACCAGCACTGCCGTTCACTGTATCAGAACTGACAGAGACAACGTTAGGATTCACTGCAGTTAAAGGTTAAAGATTTGAATATAGTTCTTAATGAGCGAACCCATCTCAGAGCTACGGAGCGTCACTTGTCATGTGGGATCACACAGTGTTACCTGCCACCCGACAGAGGTGAACGCGGCCCGCCTTAACCTCAGCCAGATAGGCCGGTACTCGATTTACCTACCCCGGAGGGATGGAAGGCTGAGTTGACCTAGGCAGTTGGTTACATCCCGAGATGGTTTACCTGCCCACAGGCAGTCACCTATCGCAGTATTAACCGGGCCCGGCGTACAGTAACTTCGCTGATCGGATCAGATGCGTTACCACTACACCACGCCTACCGCCCAGTATAGCAGTATAGCTATAGTTGACGTTTAATAAATTGTGACACTTCTTGCAATAATCTGCTTATTCAGCAGGGTTATGACAGTCAGACGCTCCTATCTGCAGCTGTTTTTTCACATAACTGTAATTGCACTACCTAACCGACACGAATATTGGGGGTATGCTCAGTGTCATACGAAACGTCCCCATATTCCACTAAAATTTCTTGACACCACGTTTTCGAAGGCCGTGCAGCTTATATTATTACATAAACGCATTCAAATACAGGCCTAAATTGATACAAAAATACCAGTCGACCGCTGAATTGGTGAAAAAGCTGCTAAACAATGCACTGGAGACCTGTGAGCAACGCTGCCTTTCTTCACATCCGAAATAATAAGATGTTGTCCTGGACGACGATTTCTTGGGCCTACATACATGCCACACGGTACAAATTGACTGATTAGATAGATTATTTTTCCAGAAAAACATATGCACCGTTCTTATAGAATAAAAATCAAATACTCGAAAGTAAACATCGCATATGAAATGCACCGACAATATAAAAGTGAGAGTGTATGTAGCTTACTGCTGATTGTTATTCCGAGCCCGGCACCTCTCTTCGCTAACTTCACCACGAAAACACCACTGCTTGGAATTATTGATTCTGCACACAACACGCTCAATGTCAGTCTCGTTGTTAGCTTTGACAAATGCAATAACATTGTCAGTATTGCATACTTCATTTCATCAACCTAAAAACAGATAAAACCGCCAAACGCTTAGTAAACTCAGTGAGTCATACCAATATACAGTGTAGCAGCAGCAGCAGCAAAATTATACAGAGCGAAACAATTATAATAAATTTTGCAGTAATATTCTCAAAACTATTCATTGAAATAAAAAAAAGTTTAAAACAGTGAAATGATGACATACCGGCAACCCTGAATTCGACGGTTAAAATCATTTTGACTGGAGATTCGGCGATGAATGCATAAACCTCGTCCATGGTCCGACCTTCCAAACACTGGCCGTTGACAGCAATGATGCGATCACCTTCTTGTATCACTCCGCATCTGCAATTAGACAAATCATAAAACATCAAATAGAACCAGCAACTTTAGCAGCTTGTCAATACATCAGCCAGACCATTAGATCACTAGAACTTGCAAGCCAGCGATCAGCAGCAAGACGACCTTCTGTCGTTCGTTTGAATGTTTTGATAACGTGCAATTAACGAGATTAAAACTGATTGCTAAACAGCCGTAGTTTTCAGGTGACTTCCTAAAGAAAACGAAAAGACGACATAGAACAGGTCTACCTTTCGACAGGACCTTTGGCTTCAATGCAGCTGACGACGGGCGGTTGAGCGAGTACCGAGTTCTGTAGTGCAGTTACTCCGCCGGGGTCGATTGCCATGCCGTACGCAGCGGCTCCACCTAGCGAGCGTCTGTGTTGATCGGCGAACAGCATCACTTCGGTCGTGTCCAGGTGACACACCTGTGCCGCAGGACTGTACGCCACCACCGTGCTTGTACCTACGATGCATTACAACAATCACATTCTTTGACAGTAATGTAAACAGGATTTCTTTCAACACCAAGACGGTTAAGATTAAGACTTTTCATGCAGCATCAACTGTTTCAACGTATTAATGTCACTTCAATCTAATCCAATACCAAAAAAACATTTGTAAAGCGCATCTACGCAGTCTCTAATGCATAACAGTAGTGTCAGTAATTGTCAATATCTGCAAAATAAAAATGTATTTAACTGCTGCCTCTCTCTCCCTCCCCTTTCTTTTTTTCTATCTAGACGGGTGTTTATGGATCAACACACGTGACCACAAGCTCAAACCAGTCTTCACGATCTTGTGACACTTCCACCAGTTCATCGGTCTTCATTCCGGTCAACCTCTCGACATAGACCACATAGTTTAGTCGAGGACAGCCACGTCTTGTTGTGCCATGAGTTGACTGATATAGCTCAAAAGTACTGCATGCGGAGCCTTCGGGGTGGATAGGTTGCATTTGTCCAGCGCTGAGGCCGTATCAGCTCAGCCCAATGCGCAAAGTATTTTAGTCATAAAACAGCAAATATAAATGTGCAAAACATCAGTTTATGCACTTGTTAACGGCAACATTGAAAAACTCGCACATCGAAAACACCAAAAATCACAAAAAGTGATATTGTTCAGCAGCACATTGACACACAGTCAGTGTGATGCGGACAGTATCACCTTTTTGTGATTTTTGCTGTTTTCGATGTGCGAGTTCTTCAATGTTGCCGTTAACAAGTATATAAACTGATGTTTTGTACATTTATGTGTAGGTAGTAGTCTACCGGAGATGGTAGAATGTCGACCGAGACTGTCCCAGGCAGCGGACCGATCCAGCGAGCCAAACGCTGCGCCGTGATCTGTCACACCCAGCCGACTGTAGGCTCCGTACTTAGCAACCGCTGAGCCGACCTGTGTTGTCATGGACGCGCAGGTACCGTGCGACAGAATACTGGAACAGGCGCTGTTCAAACTCACACTGGAGAGTCTTCGACCTGCGAGCCCATCTGACATCAAACATGGTTTGCTACTGTTAAATTACTGTGGGAATTCGTATCGTATGCACAGAGACAGAGTGTTCAAAAGTGAATAGAACGACAGATATTGTTGTAACGCTTTGAAACAATGAAAGATTAAAAGAACGTATTTGATCAATTTTGCATTATACAATTTACATTTCTTGGTTGCAATACATTTCACTTCTTCCTCAACTACAGCGCCGAGAGCCCATTTGAAAGTTCGAATTTCAAATCCATAAAACTCTGCAAAATTTAAGCCGAAATTAAATATATGGGCTCAAAAATTGTAACTGTAATCTAAAACTGTAATTAGATGAACGCAAACTAACATAATCCACTATTGAATTTTTACCAGTAATCAACTGCGGTTACAATAATGAGATTTAGTGATTGGTTGCAGTAATTAATTACCCCATGAAGTGATTATGGCATGAAGTCTTAGGCCTATACATACTCCAGAGTGCGGAATTATCTAGCGGTGCGGACGGTGGGGCGTCGGGTGACTTCTGTTCATCAATGGACGGCGCTGTGGACACAGGCAGCAGTTCGGTCTCAGAGCGAACCAGTGCCGCAGGAACCACCTCCAACTGGATCTGACTCCCGGCCGCCGCCGTCACCAGTCGGGACGCCTCGGCCACTGGAAGACTGTCCGTGAACGAAACACCATCAGCGCTCAGTACGTGATCGCCCACGTGCAACGCGCCGCATCTGAACACACAGGTAGAACGCAAACGTTAAGATTCAAATCGCCCCAAACAAGAAAAGCCCAGCTAACGCAAAGGGGAACGCGCGCCAGCGGTGCATGTTTGAACGCCTGGTGCGAACAAAATCTAAGCTCGCCGATCTCAGCAATTGACAATAAGTATCTATAGGCCTGGCGTTTCATTTACACTCGCCAGAAGACGTGACCGGTCTCGCGCAGCCGTATTTGCTAAAAATCGCAAATTTTTTCCGTTCTTTCTTATTTAGCGCCCTCGCTCGGGGTGTCCCCTTTTGAATTTACGGAAAAGCTTTACAGATCCTGAAACTAGACTCTTCCAGACAGCCGATGGTGAAGATTTGGTGATCCTAGCTTGTATCGTTTTTGATCGATCCACCCGTGTGACGGACAGACGGACGGACAAACAGACAGACAGACAGAACTGTGATGGCTAAGAAGCGCTACAGCAGTAGCTGCTGTCGCGCGTAAAAATCACAAACGTACCGAAAATAGGGCAGAAATGTTAGCAAACATCGAGTGAAAACGTCAGTAGTTATTTAGTTGCAATCTTACTCTGATACGCCAAGACAAGTAATCAGAAGCATGTATATACGAAACAAAGGTCAACGTGATTAAACTAAAACGTTTTTGAGGCCCGATGACCTTGAACTTGGATCTTTGGCACATCGGTTACTCCTAGCACGGAAAACGTTCGTGCGACTTTTAGTTTTTCTGCGTCTTTTTGTTCTGGAATTAGTAGTCCGTACTTGACAAACGGACGAACAAGAACTACAAGACGGCCGCATAAACGTCGTGACTGACCGGTCGGCGATGCTGGCAGGTGCGACAGAGTCAATGTAAAGAACACGGCGCCCTCTGTAGCAGCCTTGCGTCAGAGTTATGCCGAGTGGATTGCCCGGCAACTTATCGATCTCGACCAGCAGCGGACCGCTCGCGTTTTGTACTACTTCTATATACGTACACCACACGTCAACATACATTTGCAAAGAGATAATTGTAACGTATCGTACATTGCAGAACCGACAGCTGGGAAACGTATAGTCTGCTGCTCGAAACCAAAGAGAAAACAATTGAATAAAAGTTAATAAGAAAGTGTTGAACTTGAAAATCTGTTGTCAGTTAGCTTATAAGCCACGCTAGCATATACGCTTCGTCGCTTGTCACACGCACGTTTCAAAATTAGAGCTGTCAAGGCGTTAATTTTTTTTAACGCATTAATGCAGAGTGTTAATTTTTTTAATGCATTAATTAACGCGTAAATTAACGCACCCAGTCCCGTCGAGATGGAGAGTAGGAGGTAAATTACCCCGGGTTCGAGACGTTTATTGGACCTGCCTGTAGAATATAGAAAGTTAGAAAAATGAAAAAAAAAGTTTTAAAAACACATATAATTTTTATTTTTTAAACGTATTTACTATTTAGACTATTTAACTATTACAATATTTTATTTTAACGGTTAATTGCTTGAACGAAGAATTTCTCCTCTCCCGTCGCCTATTCTTCTGCTTACCTCTTTATTTCTCTGACTTCTAATACATGTACTTGTTGCCATTATGCCTTAACGCAAAACGTGTGTAGACTGTTGAGCATAGTGTTCAGAATTTTTTACGTCCGCAGGTAACTTACGGGATGTTTACACCATCCAGCAAACGTCCAGCATTAGCACGTGTACTTTGAATACATTTGCTGGAAGTTTACTGGACGTTTGCTGGGTCGTGTAAACACCCTATTAGACACAAACGAAGATGTTGCGCAAATGTTTCAGTTTAAACGTGTAACGCCGTGGCTACACGCACCAATTTCCTCGTCCGAAATGTTGTCCGACGTGACCGGGCCTTCCGAGGTTTATA